>Ga0209634_1000923_pt1 | contig 22124 bp, 19 predicted proteins | sample LinPmetageLP40_FD_184043 | JGI IMG/M metagenome (GOLD analysis project Ga0209634, IMG submission 184043) | Marine viral communities from the Pacific Ocean - LP-40 (SPAdes) (version 2) | ecosystem: Environmental > Aquatic > Marine > Oceanic | place: Pacific Ocean | collected 2010-08-26 | reverse complement strand
CTTTTGCATATTCATCTGATATTTCTTGCAAGATTTCAGCAACTTCTTTATAGCCTTCGTCTGTGTAGTCTAGTTGACCTAAAAGATCTCCCTCGTGGGCATCAAAGCCTGCGGATACCAATACAAACTCAGGTTTAAATTGCTCCATTGCTGGTTTTAGTTTTGACTTAAATGCTTGGATAAGCGCTTTATTGCCACTTGCTTTTGGAAGGTCAACATTCAATGTAAAGCCTTTACCTTTTCCTGCTCCTATTTCATCAGGCCTTCCACTTCTTGGATAAAATGGATGCTGATGGACGCTAAAGTAAAAAACACTATCATCCTCATAAAAGATATCTTGCGTTCCATTACCATGATGCACATCAAAATCTACAATTAAAATTCTTTTTAAATCATATTTTTTTTGTAAGTATCTTGCGACAATGGCAACGCTGTTATAAACACAAAAACCCATCCCCATTGAGGCGTTTGCATGATGGCCTGGAGGCCTGACTAAGGCAAACGCATTTGATATTGTGCCTGCCATTATTTGGTCTACGGCTTCTAAACCTGCCCCGACAGCAAGTTTGGCAACAAGATTCGTATGTTTGGAAATAGGGGTATCACCCGTACTTAAATAGGCCCTGCTATTTTTTAATTGTGAAATCTGACGATCTACTAGTTCAATATATTCTTTGGTATGGACTAAATTTAATTCCTCAACTGTTGCTGCTTCAAAATTAGGCCAAATGGTATTTGATGAAATATGATCATTATTTTTAAGATCACGTATGACAGGAATTAAACGTTCAGGGTTTTCTGGATGATTTGGGCCTGTGTCGTGCAATAGGAATCTTTCATCATAAAAAATGCCAACTTTTTTATCATTCGCAGAAGAAATATTACTGAATGTTCCTATAATCATTGCAAGGCAAAAGGTAAAAATTGTTGTTTTTTTCATATACAATTAATTATACTTAAAATGCTGTATATAAAATGAAAAAAACAAATTCCCTTTACGTTTCATCCCCTGTGAACGCACTTGTTAAAGGTATCTTGCGTGAAGATAAGACACTTAAAAAAGTACTTGAGTATGGAGACTTTGGTTTGGGTACCTTTAATGATCTAGATGGTGAGATGGTGCTTTTAGATGGTGTTTTTTATGACCTTCACTCTGACGGAAAAACTAATATAGCGGATATTAACCTTGAAACACCCTATGCCTGTGTGACACATTTTAAGCCTGAAACATCTGTAGTTATTACTAAAGAACTTACCTTTGAAACATTAAAAAAGAAAATAGACTCCTTATTCTTATCAAAAAACTTGATCTACGCGATTCAAGTTACCGGAAAATTTAAGTCAATTAAAGCACGGTCTGTTCCAAAACAAGAGGCATATAGGCCTTTAGTTGATGTCGCAGGTGATCAGAAAGAGTTTTTCTTCGAGGAAGAAGAAGGAACATTAGTTGGGTTTTGGACACCTGATTTCATGCATTCAGTCACGGTACCTGACTATCACCTTCACTTCATATCAGATGATAAACAAAGAGGAGGGCATTTAATTGAGTTCTTATCTACAAACGTAGAGATTAAAATACAGCCTATAGAGCAGCTCACCCTTGACCTTCCTCATAGTATTGAATACCTTACTGCAAGCTTAGACGACGATATCAGTGATGATCTTGATAAGGCCGAACACTAACAATGAATAACTATATTAAGCTTATTGCTCTTATCATACCTTTGCTCGTTTCTAACGCTGTATGGTCAGAAGATAACGGGATTGACTGGCGTATAGAAGCGCAGAGCCAGGCAGCTGGGACACCGAATCAAGCCGGAATAGGGGCATTTGTTCCCCTTGGCAGTGAGGGGTTTATTTTGATGGAATTGCCAAAGCCAGTTTTTCGGATATCGGTAACGAATCTAGCCTAAAGGACACCAAGGTTTCAGGTATCGGTGCCTCATCATCACTTCGGGTTGGTCAAAGCTGGAGTTCAAACAACTATGTTTTTGATTTTAATGCCGGGTATGACACGCGTTATATGAAAACAGGGAATGCGGATAATGACGTTAAAGTCATTGATAAAAAGAATGTTTTTTATCATCAACTAGCCTACAGTGCCGCTATTATTGTTGATGAGAAATTATATGTTAACGCCTATGGCTTAACCCCAGTCGGTTCAACAGAAAAAAAATTGAATAATACCTATGAGGGAATCGCATTACACACTTATGGTTTAGATATGAGTTATGTGATTAACGATTCTCTTAACACAGTGTTAGGTTACTATTACCAGGATAACGATACATCAGGGGGGACCGTTGGATCTGGAGTTAAGGCTGGGTTGGATTATAAAATAAATGATCAATTGGCATTAGCCCCTCATATTTCTTATGATAATGGCTTTAATACGCGCTTTTCACTTAACCTCACTTATCAGTTTGGCACAACTTAAGATACATTTAATCCATTAAGAAGTAATAACCGTGACATCAGGGTTTATGACCCTCATTACAGTCCCTTTAATCGATAACACCCAAGTGCTTTAATATATTACTTCGTATAATGTATATTATGTTAAATGAACTATTTATATCTATAAAGGTCAATGGAATTGTGATTTAATATAATAATATTATATTAAGTGAACATTTATGTTTGGGCTAGACATGAATCAAACACAAACAACAAATAAGCTATTAATCATATTAGTATTTTTAATTGGTATTAATATTATGATGAACTTTTTAATATTTATACGTCAATTATTGATGAGTTAATTAAGTTATAAAGGAAAACGTGCAAAGCACATTAAGAAATTACCAGTATCTTGTTCTGATTATCATTATATGGGGGTCATCCTTTGCGATGATGCATGAATGTTTGGTTGGTGGACATTTCACACCGGAGCAAACTGTTGGGTATAGATTGGCTATTGGATCAATTGTATTGTTATTAGCGTGTATATTCTGTAAGAAAAGCTTTCCAAAAACATTAACGCCATGGATGCATTTCTTTATATATGCAATTATTGGAAACATTGTCCCCTTCCTACTCATTTCTAGGGGTCAAATGCACATTACATCAGGCATGACAGGCCTTCTCATGGCTTTTGTTCCATTAGTCACTATGGTGTTGGCACATATCTTCCTTCCAAATAACGCATTAAATCGCTTTAAGGTCATAGGTTTTGTCCTTGGAATTTCTGGGGTGCTATTTATATTAGCGCCATCTATTAATGATGGAGGGAACACTTTATTTGGAATTCTTTTGATATTGGGTGCAGCCGCTTCTTATGCTAGCCATGGCGTAGTCGTCGAAAAGCTTCCGAAGTATGACCCTATAGTTGCAGCAACATGCTCATCTATTCTTGCCTGCTTGTTAGCATTCTTGATATGGCCCGATATGGTTCATATCAATCTTGATGGAGTTCCACTTAAAACGTCTTTAAATATGTTAGCACTTGGCATACTACCAACAGGTCTAGGTGCATTAATATTTTTTAATCTCATCAATAATGCTGGAGCAACGTTTCTTTCAAATATGAATTACGTCATTCCCGTCTACGCATTTACTCTAGGCGCACTAATGCTTGGTGAGCCAGTTTTATGGCAAAATATATCAGCTCTTGTGTTAATTGTTTTCGGTATATTTGTTTCTAGAAGAAAAGTTAAAGGTTAAAGATAAAGATTATATTATGACAGATAAAATAGACGTAATTATTATTGGCGCAGGCATAGCTGGAATTACAACAGCTTATTACTTGCAAAAAAACTTTCCAGATATCAATTATAAAATAATTGATTCAAGAAGCGCTGTAGGTGGCACTTGGGACCAAATGAGGTTTCCTGGTGTTCGGGCAGATAATGATATGTATACCTATGGATTTAGTTTTAATCCTTGGCAAGGTCCAATAATAGGAAAAGGTCAGGATATTAAAAATTATATAAACGATACTGCAGAAAAATTTAATATTAAAAAGAATATATTATTCGATACAAAAGTCATTTCATCATCTTGGAAAATAAATCAATGGACAACAAAAACTAATCATAAAAATTTTACTAGCCAATACGTTATATTTTGTACTGGATCACGTGACCGTGATAAACCGCACCTACCAAAGTTTAAAGATGAAAATAAATACCAAGGAAAAATCGTTCATACACAAAATTGGGGTGATACAGACTACAAAGATAAAAGTGTAACTATTATTGGTAGTGGATGCACTGCGATTACGATGGCACCATCAATAATAAAAGAAGCCAAAACAGTAACATTAGTTCAGCGGAGTCCTGCATGGATTATAAATATTGATAGTCATGAAAAATCATCACGAAGATACAAAACATTTGAGGTCTTAAAGGATTATATATCTAGTAGATTTTTTAAAAAGTCACTTAGAAAAAGGATAATAGCTGCAGATTCTTATTATAATGAAGCAACTACTCCCTCATATGATTATTGGGACCAGCGTCCTGCTTCTAGTTTAGATCAAGATTATTTTAGGGCTGTAGAGTCAAGCAAGGTAACAATAGAGCGCGTAGGAGTTAGTAATTGGGAAACAAGAGGAATTAAGTTACAAAATGGGAAAGTTATCAATAGTGATGTAACAGTAATGGCAACAGGTGGTAACGCACAATTATTAGGTGGTATTGATATTTTTGTTAACAATAAAAAAATAAATATCAATGATACTAGCTGGTATAGAGGGATGATGTTTAGTGGATTACCAAATCTTTTTGCTCATGCAGGATATATAAATTTTAGTTGGACGGCTAGATGCGAAATAGTCAATGAACGTATTTGCAAAACAATCAAGTATATGAAGACAAACGAATTAAGTTCGTGTACTGCTAAGTATTTGGGAGAAAAGTCTAAGCCATCAATACAGGCTAATTACGTATTAAGAGCGATGGATAAGTTTCCGAACAGGACATATAAGTTTTATCAAAATTATTTCGTTGAATATTTAATTTTTAAATGGAGTAAGATTAATGACGGAGCGTTAGATTTCAAGCGATAACTTATCTTAAAGTGATTTAATTAAAGCTTTCAATCCCTAATCTTTTCATCACTATTTCTGCATTTTTTTTGCTCTCAGTAGCACCCTTCTCATCACCAATCTTAGTATAAAGTTCAGCTAGAGCTATTAATGTTTTAGCTAAATAATATTCACCACCATTATCAATACAAAACTTCTCAAGCTTATTAAGAGTATCTACTGCCTTGGTTTCATTTTTATCTAAATAGTAATACCTAGATAGCTCGATACTGCTATCTGCATACTCACCTAACATTCCTGTCTTTTGGAACATTAATGTTGCTCTTAAGCCATATTCGACTGCCTTAGAGCTTTTATTTCTGTAGTAGTAAGTCTGAGCCAATCCTTCATAACAAACCGCTCTTTCATTGTCATTTGAAGCCAATACCAATGCTCTTGTATAAAAGTCTTGGGCATCTAAAAATTCTTTGGTTCTTAAATTATTAATGCCTAGTTGGTATAAAAAACGATGTTCATATTGCAGATATTTACTATTGCCAAGCTCTGCTGTCTGAAATCCATAAGTAAAGGTTTTACTAGACACTTTTAAGTGTCCTGAATCTCTTTGTGTAATACCCTTAAAAAGGATTGCTTGCATTTGATCGGCTTGAATTGAAGCTTCTTTTTCAGCAATTTCAAAATCTTTAATTGCCTGCTCATTATTTCTTAGACGGAAATTAGCTTTACCCTTACAGAAATTAGAATCATATTTATCCTTAACTAAATTCGCTGCTTTTAAAGCCTCCTCATACTGACCTTTATTTAATTTTTTCTCACATTCGTTGTTAACATTGTAAGCTAAAATACTATTTGAATATAATAATATAAAAGATAAAGTTAATGTTAATTGTTTAATCATTATTCCTCCGTAGTCCATTTAATTAAGTCATCTTCGGATAAAACTACTACGCCAAGCGCTAGCGCTTTTTCTAGCTTACTTCCCGCATCATTTCCAGCCAAAAGATAATCTGTCTTTTTAGATACGGTTGAAGTCACTTTTCCGCCATATTGATCAATAATTTGCTTCGCATCTTCTCTTTTAATTGTGGGTAACGTGCCTGTTAAAACAAAAATCTTCTCACTAATTTCAGGCACAAATCTGACCTCTTTTTTGGCCTCACTTCTAAAGGTCACGCCATTATTAATTAGCTTATCAATTAAAGCAACATTATTTAAGTCATTAAAGTAACTGTGAATAAAGCATGAAACAGTAGGCCCTATGTCATCAACCTGCTCTAAATCAACGAGTGTTTGTGCTTTTATATTAGATATAGTTCCAAATTCTTTGGCCAAGTCCTTTGCTGTTGCCTCTCCTACCCCTCTTATACCTAATGCGTATATTAAACGACCCAATGTTGTTTCTTTTGAGTGATGAATGGAATTAATGAGGTTTTTTGATGATTTTTCGCCAAACCGCTCTAAACTCTCAAGTGAAGCTAAGTCTAGCGTATATAAATCTGTAAAATCATTAATCATTTTGTTTTGTAGCAGTTGATCAATGATCTTTTCACCTAAACCATCAATATCCATTGCTTTTCTTGATGCAAAATGCATGATGGATTGTTTTCTTTGTGCGGAGCACTGAATGCCTGCGCAACATCTAAGAATGACCTCTCCCTCCTCCTTTTTTAGCTCTGAATTACACTCAGGACAGTTTGTTGGCATTGAAAATGATTTAATATTACCTGGTCTTTTAGACTTAATAACACTTACAACCTCAGGTACCACATCCCCTGCTCTTCTAATTAAAACAAAGTCATTTATATGAACGTCTTTTCTTAAAAGCTCTGATTCGTTATGAAGTGATGCATTGGTTACTGTCACACCAGATACGAAAGTTGGTTTGAGTCTTGCTACTGGTGTGATTGCGCCTGTCCTACCCACTTGAACATCAATGCCTAACACTTGTGATTCAGCCTCCTCTGCAGGAAACTTATGTGCTACCGCCCACCTTGGCGCCCTTGAAACAAAACCAAGCTCATCCTGATAATTTAGAGAGTTTACTTTATAGACAACACCATCAATATCAAACGGTAACCCTTGTCTTTTATCAATAATTTTATGGTAATAAGCTAATAAGCCATTAACATCGTTAACATTTTTTTCAAGATCTGTTGTTGGTATTTTAAGTTCATTTAGCAATTTAATTGATTCAGAATGGGAAGTGAGAATGTTTTCAATGCCTTCAAAATCTATACTGTAAGCATAAAATCTGAGTGGGCGTGTCGCTGTAATATTTGAATCTAATTGCCTTAAGCTGCCTGCTGCAGCATTTCTTGGATTAGCGAATACCTTTTGACCCAACTCCACCTGTTTTTTATTTAGAGAGAGAAAATCCTCCTTAAACATAACAACCTCGCCTCTTATTTCTATCCTTGTTGGAAGGTTTTTAGTTTCTATTTTAAGGGGAATAGACTTAATGGTTTTAAGGTTATGAGTTACATCTTCACCCGTAAAGCCATCACCACGAGTTGCACCAAGAGAAAAAACACCTCCTTCATAAATTAGTGCAATTGCAAGCCCATCAAATTTTGGCTCAACAGCATAATTTACACTTTCCATTCCTAAGTCATTTTTAATTCTTTTATCAAAAGCTATTAATTCATCTTCATGGAATACATTACTAAGTGAGAGCATAGGTCTTAAATGGCTTACTTGATTGAATGCGTTATTAGATAGCATCCCGACTCTTTGTGTTGGAGAGTCTGCTGTGATTAATTCAGGATATTGCCTTTCTAATCCCTCTAGCTTTCTCAAGAGATCATCATAGGTACTGTCAGAAACAATAGGATCGTCTTTTACATAATAATTAAAATTATGGTCTTGAATTTCTTTTTTTAAAGCTAAAACAGTTACTTCTAATTCACTATTTTTTTTCATGACTTAATTGAACATTTTTTGAGCAATATCAGAGCCGGATAGAATCTTCTTTTCTTGCATTATTTGTTCTAGTTTTTTTAAATGCACATATATTTGGCTAATTTGATCATCACTCAAGGGCTTTCTACTTACATCAACAAGCACCCCATTAAGCTTAGTGTTGAACTGTTTAATTGTCAGGATCAGCTCATTAAATGCCGTTGTAATTTTTACGGTATTTGGGATATCCATTTTGAAAATAATTCCTTGAAGGAATGTTTCATGGCTAATAATTAATGGCTTTCCAGATAGTGAAGTCAATGTGCAGACCTTCAAACCTGAGTCTGGAGCTATTAATTCGTGATAAGACTTATTGTTAATTTTAAAGATTGGCTGTTTAAAAAAATCTATTAATGGTCCCGTATGAAATGTTGGATCAGATTTTGGATAAACTTGAAGAATTAATGAATGATCAACTTCTTTTTTAAATTTATTTAAATGAAAAGACTCTTTTTCAATATCCTGATTAGATAACCAAAATATTGGTCCATCAACGTTTGATGAAATATCATTCGCAAGTTGTTTAAAATCATCAATACCTTGGCTATCGAGTATGTATTTCCTACTTGCGAGCAACAAAACTAAGAGAATCTGGTTGTAACGAATAGTGTCATAAATAGCTGATTCTGTTGCCCATAAATCATTATCTTTTCTGATGTAAACTCTCACACCTGGCATCGATTTTATTTTTTCTAAAAGTAACCCACTGCTACTCTCTTGCATCCTTTGGCATGTAATTGAAATTACAGTTTCAATATCTCTGTCAATGCCATCGGGTAAATTTGAATTAATTATTTTTTCTGAGCCAGTTAAAGGTTCATTGATCTTCTTCCCTGAAGGCTCAAAAGGTTCCACAACCTCAACGGTCTCTTCTATATTATTGAAGTTGTGAAATAGCGGATCATTTTCTTCGCTAATAGAGTTCTTAGGTTTCGTGAGGCTAGCTTGTTTTTTTGATAATGTTTTTAATTCACTCCAGTTATAGATAATCAATACAAGAATAATTACTAGGCCTGCGATTAAGAGTACAAGTTGAACGTCATTCATATTTAGTAAGCTAGCTCCATATCGTCAATATCACGCATGTCAACTTCTACAATTCTAGAAACTCCAAGTTCTTGCTGGGTAACGCCCACTAATTGCTCTGCAATTTCCATGGTAATCCGATTATGTGTCACGATTAAAAATTGTGTCTTTTCTGCCATTTCCTTTACCAATGAACAGAAATTACCTGTATTGGTATCGTCCAAAGGTGCATCTACCTCATCCATGACACAGAACGGAGAGGGATTTAATTTAAATAGTGCAAATATAAGAGATATTGCCGTTAATGCTTTCTCACCTCCCGATAAAAGATTAATCGTTGTATTTTTTTTACCTGGTGGTTGCGCCGATACTTGAAGACCTGTATTTAATATTTCACCTCCCATCAATTGAAGCTCTGCCTTTCCACCCATAAACAATCTTTTAAAAAACTCGCTAAAGTTTTTATTAACTTCCTTAAAGGTTATATCTAATTTTTCTCTTGTTTCACTATCAATTTTTCTAATTGCATTTTCAAGTGTCGTCATCGCTTCAGTTAAATCATCCGATTGTTTTTGTAAATAATTTTTTCTTTCTTGGATAGAATTTAACTCATCGATAGCAGCTTGATTAACTGGACCGAGACGTTCCATTTTAAGGCGAAGTGAGTCACACTTTTCTATTATTGATTCGATATTTGTATCAGCATCGATTGCATCAAGTAAAGCATTTTCCTCAAATGAGGTTTTTTCAATTTCCTGGCAGCATTGCTGAAATAAGATCTGTGCTTCCCTTTCTTGAATTTTAGTTTCTTGCAGTTTTTCAGTAAGTGGGTTTAGTGAGTGCTGTTTTTCCAGTCTTGTGCTTTCTAAATTTTTTAAATTAGCTTCTTTCGTTAAAAGTTCTTCTCTTGCTTTAATAAGTTTTTTTTCTGCAAGTTCTTTTCTTTGAAGACTTTCTTTGAGCATGGATTCTTGGTTTTCAGAACTTTTATCGTTTAATTGTCTATGAGAATCATTAATTAATTTTTCTAAGCGAAGCTTTTCGTTTACATTGTGAGTTAATTTTTCAATAAAATCTTCATGTTTGTTTTGGTAAATTTTTAGATTAAACATGAGCTCTTGCTCAGCTTTATCTCGAGCAAAAACCTTTTCTCTCTCTGATTCAAATTGTACCTCGGAGATTTTTTTATTCCTCAATAGTTCTTCTAATATGTCCTGGAAATTTAATTTATCTTTACTGTGCTCATCGAGACTCTTTTGTTTTTGGCTAAGCTCCTGCATAAACCCACTTATTTTTTTATCAGCCTCTTCAACCTCGATGCCTATATTGACAACTCTTTGCTGCCTATGAATTTCAATTTGTTGTAGCTTATTTACCTCTAAATTAATTGAATTTTTCTCCTCAATAAGAGTAAATTTTTTCTCAGATAAAAGTTCTACTTCTTTTTTTATAGCCCCTAATTTTTCTGTATGCTCATCTGTCATGCTAATGGTGTTATCAAGTTTTTTCTTATGCCCAGGTAAATCTTTCTTTAAGTCCTCAAGTAGCTTAAGATTAATTAGTTTGTTTGAATTTGTTTTATTTTCAGATCGAAATACTTGAAAGTTTTTACCATGAATGTTTCCAGATTGATCAACCAACACTTCACCAAAGTTAAGATCTTGAAGATTAACTTCTAGATCTTGTTCATTTGTGATGTACGTATGACATAGCCACTCTTTTAAAACATCATTTATATTAGGTATTTTAGAAGATATCTTTGTTAGCAATGGTGTGAGTTTTGCATTATGTGTATTTGTTTTACTTGAACTTCCTTCATATACAACAGCTATGCTTGTTGGTATCTCCTTAAGTGATTGAGGCGCTATTCTTTTACTTTCATAGGCGCTAGCATATTCTGAAAGAAGGAAGCCAACTGCTTTTTGCCAATCTTTTTTGATATCAACTCTTTTAAATATATTTCTATTTTTATCGATACCTACTTCATTAAGAAACTCACTGGTAACCTCATCATTCATTTCACTCTCTACAAAGTTAGACAGCGTCGAGATTTGTATTTCAGTTTGTTGAAAATTTTTAAGATGCTCATCCTTCAGTAAGCTAAGGCTATCCGATTCTTTTTCCAACCTATTGAGTAACTCTTTTTTCTCTAATAATTCATTATCAGCGAGCGTTATTTGACTATCTATATCTCCTATGTGATTTAAAGGGGCGCTGTCATTACTTTCTCCTTTCTCCTTTATCGCCAAAGATTCGTCATAAAGTTGTTTTTTTCTTGTCTTTAAATCTTCAATACTTTTATTAATGTAATCAATTCGAGTTGATTCTAGATTAATTAACTCATATATCTTTTGACTTTCGCTTTGTTGTAATTCTAACTTCTCAATGGCCACTCTATATTCAGCCTCTACCTTCACAAGCCTGGCTTTATCAGCACCTGCATTTTGTTGGTGCTGTGAAAGTTTTTCATTTTCGATTTGTATTAAATTTTGATTTTCTTCCATCCCTTCTTCAATTTCATCGATTAAAGTGGTGTGAGATTTTAATTTTTCCTCACTCTCCACTAATGTAATCTTCAATCTCTCTAGATTATTTTTAATATTATTTAGGGCGTTTTCTGCATCGGATACAAGGGCATTCACCTCATAAAATTTAGCCTGCGCAGAATTGATTTCATTTGATGTGTCAGCGTGTTCTTGCCTAGCATTCTCAACATTCACTTCGATATCTCTTAGCGCTGTTGTGAATTGATCTAATTCAGTCTGTTGTTTAGTAATAAGTGTTTTTATTTGATCCCATGATTCATTTGCATCCCTCTTCTTCAATGCCCAGACCTGAGCTTCTTGGAATTTTAAATTTTCTTGGTGTTTATTATATTTGCTTGCGGTTTCTGCTTGAGATTCAAGCTTGGTGATTTGTTGATTAATTTCCCTTAACAAGTCTTCAACGCGAGATAGGTTCTCTCTTGTATCACGCAGACGGTATTCTGTTTCTTTCCTTCTCTCTTTATATTGACTAACACCAGCGGCTTCTTCAAGAAAGTTTTTAAGCTCTTCTGGCTTTGCTTCGATAATTTGTGAAACTGTATTTTGCCCTATAATTGCGTAACCTTTAGCGCCTAAGCCAGTGCCGAGAAATAAGTCAGCGACATCCTTTCTCCTCACCTGAGTATTATTAATATAATAACTTGACCCCTTTTCCTTTTCAATGACTCTCTTGACAGATATTTCAGCATAACTAGCCCATGCCTGTGGAGCCATTCCTTCAGAATTATCAAAGAAAAGTTCAGCACTTGCTCTTGAGACAGCTTGGCGAGTGTCACTTCCGTAAAATATGACATCCTCCATCGTTCCTCCTCGCAGTTCTTTGGCTGAGGATGATCCTAAAACCCATTTAATAGATTCGGTTACATTAGACTTACCGCAACCATTTGGACCTACAATACACGCTAATTGAGCGTCAACTTTTATTGTTGTTGGGTCAACAAATGTTTTAAAGCCGGCTAATTTAATCTCTTTAAGTTTCAATAGTCAGTCAATCTTTGAATTTTGTTGAAAAAGAATTTGTTCAAGGCAGTATAATGTCATCTTTTAAATATATTAAAGCTTAAGTTATGAATCAAAATTCACTCGGTGGAAAGCCAACAGCCCAACCCACTAAAACACTAGAAACATTCGAAAATCCCAATGCAAAAAGAGATATTCATATTCATATGCAAATCCCAGAGTTTACTTGTTTATGTCCTAAAACAGGCCAACCTGACTTTGCTACTTTATACCTTGATTATATCCCCGATAAGACTTGTGTGGAACTAAAAAGTCTAAAACTCTACATCTGGTCATTTAGAGATGAGGGATGCTTTCATGAGGCAGTAACGAACAGTATTTTAGACGACCTTGTGAAGGCAACCAATCCAAGATTTATGCGATTAACAGCTAAATTTTTTGTAAGAGGTGGCATCTTTACTAATGTCATTGCGGAACATACAAAACCAGAATGGAAGCCACAGCCTAAAGTTGATTTAGGTCAATTTGATTCTGAAAAAAATTATCGAGATTAATCTCACGGGGGTATAGCTCAGCTGGGAGAGCACTTGCATGGCATGCAAGGGGTCAGCGGTTCGATCCCGCTTACCTCCACCAATTTACTGTTTAATACTGTACTAGACAGTTCAATGTTATAAGATAATACTGTTTATAATCAATATATTATATGAATAAACTCATAAATTAATTTAAATTAATTGGATTATTCCTTAATAAACCTTAAGGTCATTCGATCCGATTCTCCAATTGATATAATATTTGCTTTATCATCATCTTCCACACCTCTTAAGCTAGGTAGCAGATTCCAAACGCCCTTTGGATGATCAGCAGTATCCTTCGGATTTGCATTGATTTCAGATTTAGCATCAAGCCTGAAACCAGCATCTTTTGCCATCCGAACAACATAATCCTCAGTCATATAACCACTTTCAATCTGCTTTTCTAAAGGCGTTCCTACCTTTGCTCTATGCTCTACAACACCAAGGGTTCCCCCAGGCTTAAGTGCCTTTGCGAAACCAGTGAACATTGCTTCAGCTGATCCCGCCTTCGCCCAATTATGGACGTTTCTAAATGTAAGGATCATATCAACAGGTCCATTCGGAGCAAATTCAGGTTGTTTTGGATCAAAATGAACCCAACGAAGTTGGTCGTAAATATCAGGATTTTTTTCCATTTTTTCTTTAAATACTCTTTCTAATTTAACAAAGTAAGGGTTTATTTTTTCATGCAATCTTAAGGAGGTATAGGAGTACTGCCCTTTATTGCGTACCAGGGGTGCTAAAATCTCTGTATACCAACCATATCCTGGAGTAATTTCAACAATAGACTGTTCTGAGTTCAGGCCAAAAAAGAGTAATGTTTCTTTTGGATGGCGATATTTATCACGCTGGATATAAGAAGGCGTTCTATGTTCAGCTTCTAGAGCTTTATCGATAAGCTGACTAGTATCTGGCTTACTACAACCCAGAAATACTGTTAAAAAGAAAAAAAAGGAAAAATGTTTATATAATTTATTGTTTGTCATGTTTATGTAAATTTAAATATTAATTAGAGGATTAAAGTAAAAAAAATCAAATACGATTATAAAAATATATTAATTGATTGCTAATGAAAAACAAGGCTTTTTATTACTCTTAATAATTTATCTTAAAGCATTATAATCTTAACTTAATTATATTAATTTCTATTAAATGAAGACATCCAAAATTTCCGTGCATTGGCTTTATATATTGTCTATATTATTTTATTCTGGAGCCATTTTCTCTAATGAATTGTTGCAATTCAAGGGTGCTGTCGTAACTTCCAATGCTCTAGCCACTGAAGCAGGAGAAAAAATTTTAGCGGAAGGTGGTAACGCTTATGATGCTGCTACAACAATCAGCGCAATGCTTTCTGTAGTAGAGCCTTTTGCATCAGGTCTTGGAGGTGGGGCCTTCTGGTTAATTTATGATGCTAAAAGTAATAAATATAAAATGTTAGATGCTCGAGAAACTGCTCCGCTTCAATCTCATAAAAATATGTATCTAGATGAAAATGAGGACATTATAAAAAATATTTCTACGCTTGGTCCATTGTCTGCAGGAATACCAGGTATCCCTGCGGTATTAAGTTACGTCAATGATAAATACGGCTCAAAAAAATTAAGCTCGCTTTTAGATCCTGCCTATAAGGCAGCAATCAATGGATTTCCTGTAAATGAAAGGTATTTAAAAGGAGCAAATTATAAAAAGGAATGGCTTAAAAAATATAAAGAAACCGAAGCAATTTTTTTAGATAAAGGTGAAGTACCAAAAAAAGGATGGATCTTAAAACAAACTGATCTAGCAAAGACGATTAAAAAAATAATGAAGGACGGCCATAAAAGTTTTTACACAGGCGATTTTGCTAAAAAAATGGTTGAATCTGTTCAAAATAATGGCGGTATTTGGAGCGAAGAAGATTTAAATAGATATATAGTTATTGAACGCGAACCAGTTCGATCAACCTATAAAGGAATTTCAATTATCGCCCCAGGACTTCCATCCTCAGGTGGTTTAGTTTTATCCAACGCACTAAATATATTAGCAGGATATGAATTGGATAAATTTAGTTCTACCGCCCAAAAACATTTAATTATTGAGGCTCTAAGGCGAGCCTATTATCAAAGAGCCATAAAAATGGGGGACCCAGATTTCATGGATGAGTCTCTTGAATTTCTTTTAACCCAAAGTTTTGCAGCAAAACAAAGAGAGAGTATTAACATTAATTATGCAACAGATAATCAAACTCTCGAGTTCGCTGACCCACCATATCAAGGGCAAGGAAATGACACAACTCATTTTGCGGTAATCGATAAATTTGGTAATCGTGTAGCTGTTACTCAATCAATCAACTTTTGGTTTGGATCTGCCTTTGTTCCAAAAGGGACGGGTGTTTTGCTGAATAATGAAATGGATGATTTTTCTATCAAGCCTGGAATCGAGAATGGCTATGGATTAATTGGTTATGACGCTAATGCAGTGGAGCCTGGAAAAAGAATGTTATCCAGTATGACGCCAACTTTTCTTGAATCAGAGAGAGGCTTCGTGATTTTAGGAACACCTGGAGGCTCAAGGATTATTAGTATGATTCTACTTGCAACATTGGAATGGATAAATGGAGGAGATGCTAAATCTATGGTCTCTTTGCCAAGATTTCATCATCAATATCATCCAGATTATGTACTCTACGAGGAAGAAGCATTTATGTCGAGCGAGATCGATGAATTGGAAAGTATGGGGCATACCTTTAAAAAATCTAATAGGCAGTTTGGTAATATGCAGATAATTATGTGGGAACATGAAAATAATAAAATTGAAGTTGCTTCCGACCCAAGAGGGAAAGAGAAAAGTCGTGAAGAAGTATATTGATTTTAAATATTCTTATAATTATTTAAACGGACAACATCGCAGCTTATAGAACAATTGGGCTTACCTCCACCAATTTACAGTCCACATAGTTCCTAGACGGTCCGATTATTTGCCCCCTCTTCCACTCACAACTAATCGATTTACTGGCATTGTAAAACAGCTGATTCCATCCTGCTGTTTTGTAATAAAATATTTTTCGAGATCAGTTAGCATATGGCTGAAATCATCTCGCGAAAGTACGAATGAAGCATAAAAAAAACCTGCCGCCTCACGTGCTAAGATGCTAGGAGCTGCATTAAAACTCAGAGTTATTGGTGTTATTTTTACATCAAAATCTATAAAGGTTTCTGCCGTAAGTTTTTGCAGTTCCTCGGCTGTTCGCACGCGTGGGTCACCAAGTTCAAAAAAACCATAATCTGGATACTTACATTGTACGTGTTTGTAAATAATATCGTTGACTTCAAGGTAGCCGGGTGCAGTTTTAGGGTCACCATCAACAATAGCTGCGAAAATACCTCTTTCCTTGAGAAGACGCTTGCTTGTGGAAAGAACTTCAACCACTGGGTCCATCAAAGTCAATGCCCAATGGCAGAAAATTACATCAAAAGATGAGTCAACAAAGAAATCAAGGTTTTGTGCTGTTCCCTGATGGAGCTTGGCATCTGTATGTGCAAGGCGCTCACGTGCAAGCTGCAGCTCGGAACCATTCATATCAATGCCCGAAAGTATCAATTCAGCTCCAAAACGCTGATTGCAATGATCTAACAGAACACCACTACCACAACCAAGATCTAGAACGTGGGAATGATATTTTTGGTCAACGATATCAGCAAGCAACTCATAACTATTTTTACCATTCGCATCACGACAGTTCCATGCAAATGCTTCGGTAAAACCCGCATTATTGTCATGAACAGCGTCTAGATGATCACGTAAGGCAGAGCTACTCGGCTGTTGGCCACTCTCTATCTCTCGCATCCAAGCAGATTTAATTTTCATAGCTTTACTTTTGAATAGTTTAAGTACATCGATGTAATTTTAAATAGCTTTCAACAAATAAATGCCGAAATAATTTCTTTTGTCACTCCAATTTTTTAATACGCTAAATCCTGATTTTTTAGCCAACTCAGAAAATTCCATTACAGAATATTTATAAGAACATTCAGTATGTATACTTTCACCTTTTTCAAAGGAAAACTCTAAATTATTAATTTTAATGCCCTGCTTAGTATCACTAATAAGATGCATTTCAACTCTTCCAAGTTTTTCGTTATAAAAGGCTTTATGAGAAAATTCGGAGATATTTATATCAGCATCTAGTTCCTTTTTCATCCTATGAAGAAGGTTTAAATTAAAGTCAGCAGTATGACCTTCTTTATCATTATAGGCTCGATTAAAAATCTCGGCATCTTTCTTCATATCTACACCTATTACGAATGAACCCTCATCACCGACTAAATGCCGAACATGTTTTAAAAACTGACAGGCTTCACTAGGGTTTAGATTGCCGATGGTAGAGCCAGGGAAAAAAGCAAGTCGCTTTAAAGACTCAAAAGAGGCTCTTTCTGGCCAGTTGATGGGTTCCATAAAATCCGCACAAATTGCTGCAACAGAAATATTATTATAATTAGAAGCTATTTCTTTCGCAGTTGAAATTAAATGAGTTTTTGATATGTCTATTGCAATATAATGTGATGGTTGTGGCAAAGCCGATAAAAGCGCTTTGATTTTAATACTTGACCCACAACCATATTCCACGACTGCTGACCCAGGCTCAACGAGAGTATAAAGTTCTTCTTGAATGTTATTGAGTAAGGCTATTTCGGTTCGAGTTACATAGTATTCTGGGGTATTACAAATCTTATCAAATATCTTGGAGCCGCGCTCATCATAAAAAAATTTAGGCGATATTGTTTTTTGAGATAATGATAATCCTTCCAAAACAGCCTCATAAAATTCTATTTGTGTTTTAGGTTGGATGTCGACAAAATAGTCGAGATCTTTAATGTTCTCATCATCCATAAAGTCATATCCTAAAAAAAATTACTGTTTGATTAATATTATTTTGACCATCTAATTACTAAGAAACTAATTAGATTGTTCAAGAATTTATAAGGTTATTTAAGCTAACATAACGCCACATAATACACACAAGCTATAGATGCAACTAATTGTTATATAAAACTGTCCGATTAAACTGTTAAATCAATAAGCTGAATACATTTTATTTTAGGGAATTTAGTTATTAATAAGAAAATACTTTCTAAGGATTTACTTGTAAATCCAAGCGAAGACTTAAATCAATACTGGGAGCATGACAATCAAGCTTGGTGGGATTGGTATGTAACGCTTGCCGATAATAAGACTAACGATAAGGTAGCTAATTTCGTCGATATAGAGTCGATAAAGCATTTCGACATGCCATCCGACAGTCAACTAGAAGATGAGCTTTCCTCTCCATACACCCTAACAGATGACCACCACCTTAACTTTAGCCAAGAAGGATTCATCAGGCTACCCAACGTTCTGTCTCCAGGAGCTGTCGTTCGCTTACGCGAGGAGCTCATAAAACTTCTTAACAAGACGTTCCCAAAAAACAACAGAAATAATCGCTTCTTAAGCCTAGAAATGATGTGGATAGAGAGTCCCATCATCAGACAATATGTGCTCAGCCCTCGCATTGCAAAGATTTCAGCGGACCTGCTCAGTGTAAAAAGCGTCCGACTCTATCATGACAATACACTTTCAAAGGAGCCTGGTTGTGGACGCACACCTTGGCATTATGACGACCATCATTTTCCTTTAGAGACAAATGATGTTGTAACCGCATGGATGCCAGCACAACCAGTACCAAAAGCTATGGGGCCTTTGTCATTTGCAAAACCTTTAAACGTTTTTAATCTCGTCAAAAATATCAATTTTAATAAAAATGACACAAGCTATGACAAAAACGTCACGGAGGTTTTTAAGGCAAACAACGTGGCTATTGATAGCAAACCATTTGCTATTGGGGAGGCTAGCTTTCATCATAACCTGAGTTTTCATACAGCAGGTGAAAATAGGACTTCCCAGAGTCGGATAGTTCTGGCTAATACATATTTCGCTGATGGAGCACGCGTGGTTGAAAAGCCAACAATGGTATCAGGCGATTGGCAAAAATTCATACCTGGTGTTGGCCCCGGAGAAATTGTAGCTAGCGAACTCAATCCAGTGTGCTGGCCCGCAATTACAAAAAGAAAAATATAGTGCAGCATGGAACTGCTTAGCACAATGGTTCTTATCTCTAGCTTTTACTTAAAAAAAGAATAGTTTTTATTGGGAGTAACGCAACATGTCAAAGGTACATCATGTTCGTTTATATCTTCTACAACTTCACAAGGGCTAAAAAGGCTGATGCCAATTTTTTTCACATCCTTGTGCACAGAAGCAAAAAAACGATCATAAAATCCTTTCCCATAACCCACGCGATAACCTTTTGTATCAAAAGCTAAAAGTGGAGTGATCACTAGATCAATATTATTGTTCTCTATCCAAATAGGATCAATTGGTTCGGTAATATTATATTTAGTTTGTTTGGTTTTGGTGTCTGGACTGAATGCTGCATTTCTCATCGTCCCCTCTTTAAAGTTACTCACAGGGACAACAACCTTTATATTATTTTTCCAGCAATATTCAATGATTGGTAAAGTATTAATTTCATCCTTTGTATGGATTGGTAAAAAGCAATGAATACAATCTAGCTCATATTTTTTAATAAGCTCAATAGTGTTTTGAATAAGACGAGATGATTCCTCTCTGAATTCGGTTGAAGGTAGTGCATGACGCTTTTTCAAATAGGTCTTTCTTGCTGTATCTTTTTTCAAAATAATTGCGATAACAGAGGACTACAAAATAAACTGTGTGACATTTTTTATCATTCCTTATAACCCTCTGTAACCACTTAGACAAAGTATAATATTCTTATTTCAGTTGATCCTTGCCCGGTGCGTAAGTTTCTGCTGCCCCTGGGAATGCTTTTGCATGAACATCGGCTGCGAACTGATTTACGGCATCTTTAATAAGATCGGCTCCATTCATGTATGTTCTTACAAACTTAGGCTTGAAGTCTGTAGAGAAACCTAGCATATCTGGGAGAACTAATGCTTGTCCATCCACATCAAGCCCTGCTCCAACTCCTACAACTGGGATAGAAACTGCTTTACTAACTGCTGCACCTACATGCTGCGGAACAGCTTCCAAAACTATTGCGATACACCCAAGTTGATCAAGCTTTTTGGCTTCTTCAACGATACTAAGCGCACTTTCTTTGGTTTTACCTTGAGCTTTAAATCCACCGATTGCATTATGGTGAGATGGTGTAAGGCCAATATGTCCAATTGTTGGAATACCCGATTGGGAAAGATGAGCGTAAAGCTCTTCGTTTCCATCAACACCTTCTATTTTAAGAGCATTTGCCCCAGCCTTGATTAAGATTTCAACGTTATCCAATGAATCCTTTAACCCCTTTCTATTTGCCATGAATGGCATACCAGCGATTAGGAATTTATCTTTTGCTCCTTTTTTTACTGCTCTCGTATGCATTGCAATTGTTTCCACATCGCAACTCAAGGTGTCTTCATGTCCATGTACAACCATGTTTAAATCATCACCAATTAAAATTCCATTTATATCTGTGTCGTTAAGAATCTTGGCACTCCAATACTCATGAGAAGTAACAACTACAATTTTTGTTCCTTCTGCTTTTAACTGTTTAAAACTTTCTAATACGCTCATTATACTTTCCCTTAAATTGTTTAAATAAAAAGTGACAATTAAATAAATTACGTTAAATCATTTATTTGATTAAACGAGATTTAATTATCAGGTTTTAAAACAAGAAGACTTTTGGTCGTGATTTGTTTTTTGAAGACTTTTGGTCATGAATTACATTGACCGTAGTTAACAATGGATAATGTTATGTGAACGATCTTAAGTTTAGTATATAGCATTAATTGAGATTCATCAATAGTGTAACTAGTTGTTTATAAACAATATTTTTTTAATAAAACCTCATGTTAGCTTAATTTCTATAATTTAGGATGCCTTGTTATTCAAGATTTGTTTTAGTTCTTTTTCACTTGTTTGTGGAATAAACATTTGTATAAAGTCAGAGGTATATTTTCTTAAAAAATTATCTCGCCTTATACCGATATACGTCGTACTAAGTGGAAATAAATGACTAACATCTTTACTGACCATTGGATTATCCTTAGTTGAGTCATAGGCCATTTCAGCAATTAATCCTATACCCATATTTAGGCTAACATACGTTTTAATGACATCAGCATCAATAGCAGTCAGCATTATGTTTGGTTCAATATTTGCATTTTTAAAAACCTCAGAAACAATTGTACTTCCAGTGAACGCGTAGTCATAAGTAATCATAGGGTATGCGGCTAAATCTTCCAAAGTGATATGCCTTACTTTTGTCAATGGGTGATTTTTTGGCATCACTATGCAACGATTCCATTGGTAACAGGGGATAGTGTATATATTCTCACTTAAATTTATTGACTCGGTAGCAATACCCACATCTGCCGCACCACTAATGATCTGATCAGTAACTTGTGATGGATTCCCTTGATGGATATTCAAATTAATTTTTGGATATTTTTTTACAAATTCCTCAACAACCATTGGTAGTTTGTATCTTGCTTGGGTATGGGTTGTAGCAATTGTAAAAGTACCTTGATCTTTTTCTATAAATTCCTCTGAAATAACCTTTATGTTGTTAGACTCCTGAAGTATTGCTTCTATAGAATTCAGCACCGCTTCCCCTGGCTCAGTTAAACCAACGAGCCTCTTGCCATTTCTTTGGAAAATTAGAATACCAATTTCATTCTCAAAGAGCTTAATCTGCTTACTTACCCCTGGTTGCGAGGTATTTAGTGCTTCTGATGCTTTTGAGATATTAAAATCTGATTGAACAATTTGAAAAATGCATCTAAGTTGTTGTAATTTCATATACTTAAAAGTTATATAAATAGAATTTATTATTATTTAATGGTATATCAAAAACTGTTATATTGCATGTAATTTATTAAATTTTCTTCAATTCATTTATCGTGATTTTTGAATATATTATTTCTGGTTTTGTAGTTGGTACTCTTGTGGGGTTAACTGGCGTGGGTGGTGGATCACTCATGACACCATTGCTTGTATTATTTTTTAAATTTCCTA
>Ga0209634_1000922_pt1 | contig 22161 bp, 21 predicted proteins | sample LinPmetageLP40_FD_184043 | JGI IMG/M metagenome (GOLD analysis project Ga0209634, IMG submission 184043) | Marine viral communities from the Pacific Ocean - LP-40 (SPAdes) (version 2) | ecosystem: Environmental > Aquatic > Marine > Oceanic | place: Pacific Ocean | collected 2010-08-26 | reverse complement strand
TCCTGTTGTCTATGCATCAGCTTTAATCGGCTATGCAAAAATGAAAGAAGAAGATGAAACAACAGATATGACTGCACTTTTCAAGACCATCTTATCTCATGTTGAACCACCCGACGGTGATGTAAATGCTCCCTTACAGTTTCAAATTTCTGCTCTTGACTACTCCTCTTACACTGGAAGAATGGGGATTGGTCGAATCCGTAACGGAATCTTAAAGCCTGGAAGTCCTGTGGCAATCATGATGGGTGATAAGAAAGTTGGACAAGGGAAAATAAACGAGGTATTTGGTTACGAAGGGCTTGAAAAAGTCAGCGTCAAGCAAGCCGAAGCTGGGAACATCGTAATTGTAACGGGAATTGAGGAAATCGGCATTGGTGTTACGATTGCTCAACTTGATAATCCTACAGGTCTTCCAATAATTCCTATAGATGAGCCAACATTAAATATGGACTTTATGGTTAATACATCACCATTAGCTGGTAAAGAAGGTAAGTTCGTTACAAGTCGACAAATCAAAGAGAGACTAACAAAAGAATTATTAGTTAATGTTGCACTTAGAGTGGAGGATACTGAAGACGCAGATGTTTTTAGAGTTTCTGGAAGAGGGGAGCTGCATTTAACAATCCTCTTAGAAAATATGCGAAGGGAGGGTTATGAGATTGCTGTTGGAAAACCTCAGGTTGTATATAAAGAAATTCAAGGAAAAAAATGTGAGCCCTATGAAAATCTAACTGTAGATATCGAAGATGAGACTCAAGGCGGAGTTATGGAGGAATTGGGTCGACGTAAAGGTGAACTGACAAATATGGAGTCCGATGGGCTCGGAAGGACACGTCTTGAGTATACAATCCCTGCAAGAGGTCTTATTGGGTTCCAAGGTGAATTTCTGACTATGACTAAGGGGACTGGGATTATGTCTCATGTTTTTGAGGAATATTTAGCTGTAAAGACAGAAATTCCTGGAAGAAGAAATGGAGTTTTAATTTCTTCTGAAAAAGGTGAAGCGGTGGCATATGCTTTATGGAAATTACAAGATAGAGGTAGAATGTTTGTTCATCCAGGAGATAAACTTTACCAAGGCATGGTAATTGGAATTCATACAAGGGATAATGACTTAATTGTTAATCCTATCAAAGGAAAGCAGCTTACAAATGTTAGATCTTCTGGAACAGACGAGGCTGTTAGGTTGGTTCCACCAATTCAGATGAGTTTAGAGTATGCGGTTGAATTTATTGATGATGATGAATTAGTTGAAATTACTCCAAAATCGATTAGGATTAGGAAGAGATACCTTATTGAGCATGAAAGAAAACGAGCATCTAGAGAAGCTTAATCTAGCTCCTGGGTAGAAATATAATCCTCATAGTTACCAGTGTAATCGATAATTTTGTCAGATTTTATTTCAAATATACGGGTGGCTACAGAGCTTACAAATTCACGATCGTGGGTTACAAAAAAGACGGTACCTTTATATTTATCTAAAGCCGTATTTAATGATTCAATAGATTCCATGTCCATATGATTGGTAGGCTCATCTAAAAGCAAAATATTATTTCTTTCTAGCATGATTTTCCCAAATAACATTCTTCCTTGCTCACCTCCTGACAATACATTCACTTTCTTTTTAAAATCATCACCAGAAAATAATAAACGACCTAAGATACCCTTAATGGATTGATCGTCATCTTGAGCTTGTTTGAAGTGATTTATCCAATCAAAGATAGAGGTGCCTTTATCAAACTCGTCATTATGATCCTGCGCAAAGTAACTTATTTTTGCCTTTTCTGCCCATTTAACAGAACCTTCATCAGGACTAACAGTATTCGCAAGTATTTTAAGTAAAGTTGATTTACCAATACCATTCTCACCAATAATAGCAACTTTTTCACCCGCCTCAACCATAAAATTAACATTATCAAATAATGGTTTTTCATATGCATGGCTTAGTTTATTAATGGTAAGTGCTTGGCGGTATAGTTTATCTTTTTCTTCATATTCAAAGCGAATAAAAGGGTACTGTCTACTTGATGGCTTCATATCTTCAATCTTGATTTTTTCAATCTGCTTAGCTCTTGATGTTGCCTGTTTTGCTTTAGAAGCATTTGCTGAGAACCTTCTGACAAACTCTTGAAGTTCAGCAACTTGTGATTTAGCTTTTTCATTCGCTTTTAATTGTTGTGATTTTACAGTTGCACTTGCAGCCATAAAGTCATCATAGTTTCCAGGATAAACCGTTAACTTTTGATAATCCATGTCGGCTGTATGAGTACAAACTTGATTTAAAAAGTGACGATCATGAGAGATGATAACCATGGTTGAATTTCTTGAATTAATGATCTTTTCCAACCATCGAATTGTATTAATATCCAGATTGTTCGTAGGTTCATCGAGTAATAAAATTTCTGGATTTGCAAACAAAGCTTGAGCTAATAAAACTCTGAGCTTTAATCCAGGAGGAATCGTATTCATTTCACCATTATGAAAACTATTTTCAATTCCAACACCATCAAGTAATTCTCCAGCCCTTGATTCAGCTGTGTATCCATCATATTCAGCATAAACAGATTCTAATTCAGCGGCTTTCATATAATCTTCATCCGTTGCATCTGGGTTTGCGTAAAGTTTATTTTTTTCCTCATTGGCAAGCCACATTTTTTCGTGACCCATCATCACAACATCAAGAACTCTAAGTTCTTCATAAGCGAACTGATCTTGCCTAAGCCACGCAACTCTCTCATTAGATTCTATTGCAATGGATCCAGAGGTTGGCTCAAGCTGCTTAGCTAGAATTTTCATAAATGTTGTCTTTCCACAACCATTTGCACCGATGAGGCCATAGCGATTGCCATCTCCAAATTTAACTGAGATGTCCTCAAAAAGAGGTTTTGATCCAAATTGCATTGTAATATTATTAGTTATAAGCAAATCTGATGACCTTTATTTTTTGATAAGTAGTTAGAAATTTAAGATTTTAAACTTTTTGGAGTTTAAAAATTTTTAAGAATTATAGCTTGTACTGTATGTTAACGATAGTTAAAATTTCATTTCCTAATGGCTTCTTCCAAACAACCTCATCATCCACAGAGTTCCCTATCAAAGCTTTTGCAAGGGGTGAGTTGTATGCAATTTTATTTATTTTTACATTTGCCTCGTCTTCTCCGACAATTTGAAAGTTCAGGATATTCCCTAATTCATTTTCTACATCCACCGAGGCAGAAAAAAGAACCTTCTTTTTGTCTTGTTGATTGGGATTTACCAAAATTGCTGATTCAAGGCGGTTAATAAAATACCTAAGATCACGCTCCAAACGCATTTTTTTTTGCTTAAGGATAGAGTCGCTATTAAGGGATGATTTCACTCTTTCTTCTTCTAAAATGGCAATTTTAACTTCTAGTTCTTTATGGCCATTAGGGGTCACATAGTTTTTTTCAGAACTTATAGGGCGTTCAGGTACATCTATACCTGCATGCTCTAAATCATCTTCTTTTACAAAAGCTCTACTCATTTTTTGTTATAAATCAATATTTTAAATTAAATTAATAAAGTAAATTATATTTTATAAATTATAGTCTTAAAAGACTATTTATATATAATTAATTATTTGCAATACTAGCAATATTTTTAATCCTCACTTACGCCCTTAAACTTAACTTTACAGGCCTCCAGTTTTTTTTGAAAATCAGCATAGCTCGTTGATACAGAAAATTGTGGATAATCACTAATTACATTTTTTGGTGGATCAAACAAAATACCTTCATCGGCTTGTTTAAGCATCCCAATGTCATTATATGAGTCACCTGCAGCAACAACTTTAAAGTTTAAATTTTGTAGAGCTTTCACCGCCTCTTGTTTTCCATTTGGCTGCCTTAGTTTGTATCCCACAATCGAATCATCACTACCAATGACCAATTGATGGCAAAACAGCGTTGGATAATCTAATTGCTTCATTAATGGACTGACAAATTGATAGAAAGTATCTGAAAGTATTATTACTTGAAATTCTGATTTTAGCCAATTATGAAAATCAATTGCTCCGTCAAGAGGTTTAAGTGTACTAATAACTTCTTTTATATTCTCAAGTTTATAATTATTTTCTTTTAGTATACTGAGTCTTTTAGTCATTAATTCATCGTAATCAGGAATATCTCTCGTTGTTAATTTTAGGTCTTCAACTCCTGTTTTTTCAGCAAATTTAATCCATATTTCTGGAAGCAATACACCTTCTAAATCTAAACATGCGATCATTTTTTACCTATCCTTTTTTTAAACTATTTTATTAATAATACTTTATAAATAATTGATTATACGCTTAATATTTTATAATCATGTCTCTTAATATTTTTAATCTTTCTATAGACGCACTTCGCATACTTACAAACTCAACATGATCGTAATTATTTTTATTTGAGTTTAATTGTACACCCCAAAGACCCCCTATTTCATTTGGAATACCTGAGTATCTAATATCAATAATTTGATTTTCATTTTGTGGATTAACCGCGAGAAAGTTATTGCTAAACCATCTAAATCTTTCTACATCTTTATATTGTTGTGAATTCTTTTTTAGCCATGGAAAATCTTTTTCTAGATTTAATTTCTTAACACTTTCTCCTTCAATTATTTTACCAAAAAGTAAGTTTGTAGCATCAACATGAAATTGATCATTAGTTTCATATATTATTTTCCACAGTATTAGGTTTCCAAAGCTTGGCTTTGCTTTAATTCTAGTTATAACGTGACCTCTTTGTTCAGCAATCTCTTTTCCTACATTTACTGCTTTATTATGCAAAAAGATACCCAGTAATAGGTAGATGATGGCCCACGCTATACCTAATTTTGAATAAATATTTTTTTTCTTTATTGTTGCAAGTACTACAAATAATATTATTGGTAGGGTGAATAGCGGGTCAATGATTGAAATATTATTCCATGCAATCCTTACATTACTAAAGGGCCAAAAGAGTAAGGTTCCATAGCTTGTGCATGCATCAATTAATCCATGTGTCCCATAACCTAAAGTACAATAAAGCCATGTGTTCTTGAAATTAAATGGACTAATTTTTTTAAAAACTACAAACAAAAAAACAGCACATATTAGTCCACCAAAAGGTATAAATACGATTGAGTGGGTAAATTGACGGTGATATTCCAGGGATAACAGTGGGTCAGTGCTTGAGCGAATGAAAATATCTAAATCAGGTGCCATTCCAGATAAAAATCCGAGCAATGCAACAATCCCTAGGTTTTTCTTACCTAGCGCTTGCGGGAGCACAGCTCCAATCGTACCTTGTGTTATAGGATCCATATTTTAAATTAAACTATAAGAACGTTGCTTGTAAACTTAAGGTAACTTTTCTAAATTTCAAAACTAGATTTATTAGGTAATAGGGTTTCCATTCCTTCTCTAACTAACTGCAACCTACTATCCAAAGCATCTGCATCATCACAAGTATCATTAATGCAAAAAAATGGGATTTTACCAAATTTTTGAGTTAGAAATTCTAATTCAGTTTCAATTTTATCTGAACCGCTTTCAATATATAAAAAATCTGAATGAATTATTTCCGCATATTTATTGTATTCAAGCCATCTTGGAACTAAATCACCAATAATCCCAGGTGTTCGCCATGTTCGAAAATTTTTCTCTCTTATTTTGTTAAATAAAACTATGGCTTGTTTTTCTATCTCAAATAAAAGAGATTTTTTATATGGTCTGGGTGCATGGGCTAATGGTATGTTTCGATGTTTATAGTTTTTATATTTTTCTTTTAACCACAACTTTGATTGTATAGAAGAATTGATTGGGGATAAAAGCATGGACTGTAAGTCATTATATTCATCATGCAGTTCGTTATCATAAAAATACTTTAATTCCTTATTAAACCACCAATCGATATCTACCGGCATTCCAAAAAAAATATCATCGTTTAAATAAAAAAAATTTTCAGATAAGTTTGGTATGTGATGAATATAAGATTCAATATTAGCCGATGCAAAAAGTGGGTTTATTTTTTTTTGGATAATACTTTTATGATCAACGACCGTTACTCGCTTATTTTGCGTTAACCACGTTGGCCTTTGTTCATCAGTCACAATGAAAACCTGTCCATGACCTGGAAAAAATTTTTCCAGACATCTTAAATTGAAAATTAGCTCTCCATTATCACGAAATCTTCCATTGGTGTTGGCATAAAGGGCAATATCATCTTTATTAGTTTTTAAAAAAGCTTCAAAAGATTTACGTCTTTTTTTTTGCCAATTTTTATCATTGGAATCGACCCATAAATAAACAATATCAACCTGAGCTTCAAAATTTGCCATTAGTCAGTCTTTAAAGTGTAAGTTTGATATTTACTCCCACTCAATAGTGGAAGGAGGCTTTCCTGAAACATCATAAACAACTCGATTGATACCTCTGACCTCGTTGATAATTCTATTTGAGACTTTTCCTAATAAATCGTATGGAAGTTCTGCCCAATTCGCAGTCATAAAGTCTGAAGTGACAACTGCTCTCAAAGAGACAACGTATTCATAGGTCCGAGCATCTCCCATGACTCCTACTGATTTAATCGGTAGGAAAACTGCAAATGCTTGTGAGGTTTTGTCATACCAACCCGTTTTTTTTAATTCTTCAATAAAAATGGCATCTGCACCTCTGAGTAAATCAGCAAACTCTTTTTTTATTTCACCTAATATTCTTACGCCTAATCCTGGACCAGGGAAGGGATGCCTGTATACCATATCTTTTGGAAGACCAAGTTCAACGCCGAGTTTTCTGACCTCATCCTTAAAAAGATCTCTCAAAGGCTCCAGTAATTTTAATTTTAACGTATCAGGAAGTCCGCCTACGTTATGATGGCTTTTGATGTTATGCGCTTTTTTTGAATTGCCTCCTGCAGATTCAATGACATCGGGATATATGGTGCCTTGCGCTAACCATTTAACTTGAGGATACTCTTTTGATTGTTCTTGGAAAATTTCTACGAAATCACGACCAATAACTTTCCTTTTTTCTTCGGGGTCAGTGATTCCCTCTAAATCTTTTAAAAACTTACCTTCTGCATTGACATGAATCACCTTGACACCTAAGTTCTCTTTAAATGTTTTCATGACTACATCTGCTTCATTCAGCCGAAGCAAACCATGATCAACAAAAACGCAAGTTAATTGGTCACCAATCGCTTTATGAATTAACGCTGCGGCGACAGATGAATCTACGCCACCTGAAAGTCCTAAAATAACTTCATCTGATCCTACAGTTTCTTGTATTTTTTTTACTGCAGTTTCAACATAATTTGGCATATTCCATTCAGATTTACACCCTGAGATATTAAGTACAAATTTTTTAATTATTTCAAACCCTTTTTTCGTGTGGGTAACCTCAGGGTGAAATTGTAATCCATAAAAATGCTTTGATTTGTTTGCAATACCAGCCATTGGGGTTGATTGATTGCTGCAGATAATTTCAAAACCATCAGGCAATTGATTGACTTTATCGCCATGGCTCATCCATACGTCTAATAATCCATGACCCTCTTCATTTGTTTTATCTTCAATATCTTTTAATAGATCAGAATGTCCATGAGCTCTAATTTCTGCATAGCCAAATTCTCTCTCACTGCTATTCACAACTTTGCCACCCAATTGATTGACCATCGTTTGCATCCCATAGCAAATGCCTAAAATAGGGACGCCTAATTCAAAAATCTTTGAGCTGACATTCGGTGTTTCATTTGCATAAACTGAATTAGGACCTCCGGATAATATTATTCCGCGGGCTTTAAATGAATTAATTTTTTCGATAGCAGCGTCATAGGGGAAAATCTCACAATAGACGTTAAGCTCTCTGACTCTTCTTGCAATAAGCTGAGTATATTGAGAACCAAAATCAATAATTAAAATTTTATCCATTAAGAATTAAGTCGCTATTGTTTTAAAGTGAGTGACTCTAATCCACTCGATAATTAGGTGCTTCTTTTGTGATCTGAACATCATGAACGTGTGACTCTTTAATCCCGGCGTTTGTAATTTCAATAAATTTTGCTTTTTTATGCATATTTAGAATTGTATCTACACCGACGTATCCCATTGATGCGCGGAGCCCTCCCATCAACTGATGGAGGACATTAACCACTGTTCCTTTAAATGGAACGCGACCTTCAATGCCTTCGGGGACTAATTTATCCGAATTACTTTCACCGTCTTGAAAGTAACGATCACTGGAGCCTTTTTTCATTGCTCCAATGGAGCCCATGCCACGATATGATTTATAAGATCTTCCTTGAAATAGCTCTACTTCACCCGGCGCCTCTTCTGTGCCTGCAAACATACTACCTAACATGACTGAGCTTGCTCCAGCAGCAATGGCTTTGGCTACATCACCTGAGAACCTGATGCCGCCATCAGCAATAAAGGGGATATTTTTCTTCTTTAATGCTTTGTAGACATCATTAATCGCGGTGATTTGCGGTACGCCAACACCTGCAACAATACGCGTTGTACATATTGACCCGGGTCCTATCCCGACTTTCACGCTATCAGCCCCATGATCTACCATCGCTATTGCAGCTTCAGCGGTTGCAATATTTCCTCCAATGACATCGACCTTAGGATAATTTTTCTTAATCCATTTAATACGATTTAAAACACCTTCAGAGTGACCATGCGCTGTATCGGCAATTAGAATATCTACCCCGGCCTCAACGAGAAGCTCCGTTCGTAATTCAGTATCATTCCCGACACCAATGGCTGCCCCCACTCTTAATCTTCCATGCTCATCCTTGCAAGCAAAGGGGTGATCTGTTGATTTTTGGATATCCTTGACTGTGATCAATCCTGTCAGAGTGTCCTCGTCATCAATAACAAGTAAGCGCTCAATTCGGTGTTGGTGAAGCAGCTTCATAATCTCTTCTTTGCTTGCCCCTTCTTTGACAGTCACAAGTCGATCTCTAGGGGTCATGACATTCTTAATGGGTTGGGTAAGATTTGTTTCAAATCGTAAATCACGATTTGTTACTATGCCAACGATTTTATCTTTCTCGACCACAGGAAGGCCTGATATTTTATTTTTACGCGTAATTTGCATAACCTCATCAACTGACATATTGGGGTCAATCGTGATAGGGTCGCTCACAACACCTGACTCAAATCGTTTAACCTTATCGACACGATTTGCTTGTCTCTGGGGCGTTAAGTTTTTATGGATAATTCCCATACCACCTTGTTCTGCAAGGGCAATTGCCATATTGGCCTCTGTCACTGTATCCATCGCAGCAGATATAACAGGAATATTTAGACTAATTTTTTTAGTTAATTTTGTTTCTAATGAAACGTCTTTTGGGAGCACGCTAGAATGATTGGGAACAAGAAGTACATCATCGAATGTTAAAGCTTTATTGGGTAGACGCATATTATTTTCCTTATCGCGCAAAAGGAAATTATACAGAATCGAAAAAAAAAATCGATGGAAATTTTAAAAAAAAATTAGCCCCGAATACTTCTAGTCTTTAAAACTTATATTGCAGACCCACCATCAGCTCTTGCGTTTTGATTTCACCACCAGTAATTCCTTTATCCATATTACCACTGGGAACTCCAAGAGAGTTATACTGTCCAGAACCAGATTTAAATGCACCTAAGTTTATATATTGGTAATTCACATCCAAAGATAGTTTCTCGGTTAGGCTGACTAATGTGCCAGCAGAAAATTTATAGGCAAACTCATTAGTGGAATCGCCATCAAGAAACCACGTATTAGCTCCCAAATTATTATATTCAGTAACGAAGCCCATTTTATTTCTTGAAATGCCAACGCCACCACCTAAATATGGCGTAATAGGAGTATTACCTATAGAAAAAGGCTGAAAATCATAAAAACCATTAATGAATATACTTGTAGTGTTGATAGTTGCTTTGTCCGCTAGCTCATAATAATCTGGCCCTATGAGAGCATCAAAATCATAACCCGTCCTTTTCATTGCTTCCAGTTCCATTCTAAAGTTATCAGTTAGGTATTTACCCACACTGAATCCAAAAGCCGTGCCCGTCCCTATGTCTGTATCCTCACTATTAAACGTAAGTCCTAAATGATTCGTGGAAAGTGTCTCTCCTGCATCCATTGATTTTGAGACACCTACCTTAGGAGTAATGTAAAAGCTATCCAAATCCACAGCAAAAGCGAGTGAGGGGAGGGTGAAGAGTAAAGCGAGTGTTAGTTTTTTTATCATAAACGTAAAATAACATAATAATAGTTTTTAATTTTATTTTTTTTTGGCTGCTCTTCTCCTCCTCATTTCCTTGGGATCTAAAATTAATGGTCGATAAATTTCAATACGGTCTTTATCTTTAAGCAGATGATCAAGTGTGGTTTGTTTTCCAAAAATTCCGACTTTATTTTTTGATAAATCAATACTGGGGAATTTTTTTTGAATCCTAGATTTTTCAATTGCCTGCTTGACGTCGGATTTAGTTGGGACTTTAATAGCAATAATGACTTGTTCTTCAGGCAACGCATAGGCGACTTCAACCATTATCTCTTCAAGCATCATTTCTCCTGTTGGCTTCTTTAACAAAATTATCAATGAACGTATTGGCAATGATATTAAACACTGGTGAGATAAGTTTTTCTAAAATAATGTTGCTAAATTGGTAGTGTAACTCCAGCTCTATTCGGCATGCATTTGTATCAAGCGCCTTAAACCGCCATTCACCTCTTAATTCTTTGAATGGACCATTGATAAGTTTGATCACCATTCTTTCAGGAAAGGTTTTGTTGTTTTCTGTGGTGAAGGTTTGCTTGACGCCGTGATAGTTAATTTTAATGGATGCTTTTGTGATGTTGTTAGATTTTTCAATAATCTCAGTCCCCCCACACCAGGGTAGAAAATTTTCATATTCTTCAACATTATCTACCAAGGCGAACATTTCCTCTCTTGAATATAAAACTAGCGCACTTTTTTTGATGGAGACCATGAAGTGATAATATTACTTATAGCGTACAATTAAAAGATAATAAATTTAACATTCCTTATGAGCATTATACAAAATAAAAAAGCCTATCATGACTACTTCGTTGAAGATAAATACGAAGCAGGTATCGTCTTAGAGGGTTGGGAAGTTAAAGCGATAAGAGATAATAGAGTCAATATTAAAGAGGCATACGTGATTATTCAAAAAGGTGAGATCTATCTTTTGGGTTGCCATATCACACCCCTAGGCACTGCATCCACTCATATCAACCCAGATAATATTCGCACCCGTAAGCTGCTCTTAAATCACGATGAGATTGCAAAACTAATCGGTAAAGTTGAGCGTTCAGGCTTTACCTTAGTTCCTTTAGATATGCACTTTAGTAAAGGCAAGATTAAGTGCGAAATTGGGCTAGCTAAAGGTAAAAAACAATACGACAAGAGACAGGCTGAGAAAGAAAAAGATTGGAATAGGGAGAAGAAGCAGATTCTCAGCGCAAGAAACAAAGGAAAGTAGTATAATATATACTTGTTTGGGGCTGACCCGGTTTCGACGTGGGTTACAAAACAGATCAGTGCATACCGAGGCTTCTAGGTACCTCGTTAATAAACTAGAAAAACAGTAATCGCAAATGACGATAACTACGCTTTAGCTGCTTAATTCCAGCTAAACGCTGTCCTGATGAGTCACTCGCTCAGGTTACAGCGTCATAAAGAGAGACTCGGAAATTATTGGGTTACTTAGTAATTTCTTAAACTTAAGGTAGCTCGCTTTTATATTTGCTTGCTTGTTGGTGAGGTAAAAGTTAAACATAAACAACATAGCTAAGTATGTAGAACTGTCTGCAGAGGATTTGCGGACGGGGGTTCGATTCCCCCCAGCTCCACCATTTCAAACTACTAGAACCCTTGATATCAGAGGGTTTTAGCTTATCAAGAGTACCTAAAATAGTCAATCGTATTCATAATCGTATTCACATTGGCATTTGCTAGGCTAGGGGGTAGCTGACTATTTTTTATAACATTCACTCAAAAATAACCTCAGTAATCGCCCTCTAAGGCATTGAAATAATTAAAGCCTTATAACTATATTCCCAAAGAAACACCTGACTAATGTTTAACCATTCTAATGAAAGCTTTTTAATCATTAAAAAGTTAATATCTGACCTCACCTTTACCCACAGATTTTGTGGATTCAATCTTCTGGATAATATTAAATTTAATTCTGATATAATTTAGTCTTCAGTAATAAGCTAATCCCTCACATGATACGAAAACTAACCCTTGCACTCCTCCACACCCTGCCTTCAATGGCTGTGGCTATAGATTTAGAGGGTTATTACATTACAGCGAAAGGCGGTGCATCTAAAACAATAATACTGTAAAAATTGATTTGCTTGTAGTGTATAGTGGAAATCTATAAAATTTTTTTTTTAGTTTCATGTCAAGATTGCCATATCAAAATCAAATACTATTCCGAGCTTTGGTTATTTTGCTTTTATTAGTAAGAGTTAGCTCGGTAATGACGAGGGTATAACTTTGAAATTTTTAGAAAATATATTATTTAAATCGGTTCCAGTTTGGTTTTTTGTGCTTGTACTTATTATAATAATTTCGTTGGGCTTATTCTCCACTGTTCTCGCGTATAAAATTTCTGTGACTGAGGTAAAACTTCCCAAGATACATAAAGTTATGACTTCAACGCTTGATAATTTAAGTTTGTTTTGGGTAACAGCAAAAAAAGTAATATCTACTGGGCAAGTAAACAATCAAGTTGTAAAAGTGGATAATGCTGTTGGTTTTTCTTCGCTTTTAAATAATGATGAAGTTGTAAAAGTGGATAATGCTGTTGGTTTTTCTTCGCCAAACAATGATGACTTAGAAGGTTATTTTCTGGTATCTGCGTATGATGCAGGAAATGGGGTATCGAGCATATTTTTATTCGATCTTAATTCAAAAAAGTTAATAAAGGAATGGGCTCCAGATACGAGCGAATTAGAAATTTTGCTGAATAAATTATCTGTTAAATCTAATGAAAATAAAATTCAAAACTTTAGGTCTCAACATCCCATTATGACTGAGGATGGAGGTGTGATAATAAGCAGTGGTGACGGAGTACTTTTGAAGCTTGACGAAGATTCTAAAATTGAATGGTTCATAGATCGCCAAATTCATCACTCGATCGAACCTGGCCTGACAGAAAATCAATACATATCACAAATAGTTGTAGATAATGATGTGAAATTTCTAAATGGTAAAGTTATCAAACCACTAAGAAACGATGGATATGTCATATTTTCCGGAGATGGAAAAATTGTTGAAGAAAGGAGTTTTGCACAAATACTCGTTGACAATGGATATGCAAGTCTACTTGTTTCAACAACACCATGGCATCGTGACCGAGTTCATCTAAATGATGCTGAGTATATTTTCGAAACTGATAAATATGTCAAGAAAGGTGACATAATGATGAGCTCTCGTCACTTATCAACCGTTTTGCTCTACAGACCAAGTGAAAATAAAGTAATTTGGCTTAAGCAAGGGCCATTTTTAAATCAACATGACGTAAATTATCTGGGAAATGGTGTGTTTTCAATCTTGGGGAATGACAATGTAAATGGGCCTTTATCACCAAGGTTATATGCCGATCATTCATCGATATACACCTACGATATGAAGACTGATGAAGTTCAAATCATGTTAACGCTTGATAAAGTTCCTAGTCTTGATTCAGGAGGGCGAGCTAAATTGCTAGAAAATGGCGATATATTTTTCAACAATTTTTCCAAAGCTTTTATTTTAGATGCCGATGGTAATATCAAATTGAGCTACGCCCATCCTGTTGGCGAAACAAGTGTAGGGACAATGCATTGGACACGGCACTATTCTGAAATTAAGGTAGAGAAATGATAAAAACAGATATTACTAGGTTTATTTTTTGTGGAATTTTAATATCAAAACCTGTGGTAGCTTTTGCTTACATTGGTCCAGGTATGGGGTTAGGAGCTTTTTTGGTTACTTTTGCACTGATAATTGGAATCGTATTTCTCCTTCTTTCATTGATTTGGTTTCCACTAAAAAGAAAATTTCTCAGTATGTTTAAGAAAAACAAGAAAAATCTTTAATCATGAACCTCCAAGTTTTTATATTAAGCTCTTTGGCAAGCTTTTTATCTGTATATTTGCTGGTATATTATCTAAACTTCGACAAAACTATAAAATCTTTAATGCTAGCTATTTCGAAAGGGCTATCAGTTTTTTCTGAAATGGATCTATCCGATGAAGATAAGGAAGGTAAATTAAGACAGCAAAGCCTATCCGTAATTTTTAATGGCGTTTATCTTGCTATTAAAGTCCTGTCTTTATTGATTCCTTTCACAATAGCATATGCAGTTCTATATTCTATACAAGAGTCCTCGATTAACTCCCTTGGCAAACAAATATTTGGTGCGCCAAACCTTGTTCTACTTTGTATAGCATCGATAGGGTCATTTTTTATATTACGTAAACGTACTTTAAAAAATCGCCTTGTGGGTTTCAAGAGCTCATACACATTATCTCAACAGATAACGCACAACTTGGCAATGATTCCGATTTTTATGAAGTCGATGGGTGTAATCGATAATATTTTTAAATCTAATAGTATGTCATTAGAACAAAAACCTGTTTTTATAATTGGTCTTGCGCGGGCAGGAACAACAGCCCTCCTGAATGCATTGCACTCTAAATTAGAATTTTCTTCTTATACATACCGTTTTATGCCATTCATTACTATGCCTATTGTTGTAAATGCCTTCAGCAAAAGAAGTAACAATGAAAGCGATAAGCTAGGTGAAAGAGCCCATGGAGATGGCCACAAAATAGGCTTTAACTCACCAGAGGCATTTGATGAGATTTTGTGGAAGTTATACTTCCCCCATATTTACAAATCAAATTACATAGAAGGTATAGAGAAACATCAATTAACGAAGAGCTTTATAAACTTCTTTAAGTTGAACCTCAGTAAGATTTCATATTTGACAAAAAAAGACTTACTTGCTTCTAATCAGCATAGAAATGTTAGGTATATATCGAAAAACAATGCGAATATCACTAGAGTAAATGCTATAAAATATATTTTTCCTCAGGCTTTTTTTGTGGTTATATTTCGTGACCCTATTAGTCATGCGGAGTCGCTGCTTCGCCAGCACAAAAAATTTTCATCAATTCATAAAAATGAACCGTTTGTTTTAAAATATATGGATGACTTAGGGCACAATGAGTTCGGTCTTAACGCAAAGAGCCTATTTTTAAAAAAAGAATTCATCTCAAGTTTTTCCATGGACTCCCTTGAATATTGGTTAGATTATTGGATATATGTCTATGGGTATGTAATTGAAGAACACTCAGACCTAGTTTTTGTATCTCTAGAAGATTTTGCGAGTAATGAAAAAATTACAATGAAACGATTGCTTAATTCCATAGATGCTAATGATCAGTCCTGGGAGGGCTTGGGAGTTTATTTTGCAAGTCGCGATAGTAACCCGCCTCTAAAATTGCTAAATAAACAGCAATCAAATCTAGCATATTCTATTCATGACCGAATGTTAAGTTTGGCTAGCTCTAAACTTCCGATTGACCCGGCTAGTTACTCTTAAATATAAGCTATCACCGTCATAATGATTCACCATCTTCTTGTTCGATGGATACTTGATTGTTTCGCATTGTCTTTGTGTTAAATTAACCGTATAGCTAGTCTTGTATTACACATCAACATGGATTTCAAGAGAGGACTATATATGGCAATAAAGTATGAAGTCCAGTTAGTATGTTATTTTAAAAGATATTTGATATAACTATGAACTACAATATAAATAAGAATGCTGCCCCCAACTCCACCATTAAAACCCTTAGGAAGCCTATTTAATAAGGGTTTTATCCAGATAAAACTTGTTGAAATCACCAATCGTTTTCACATTGGCATTGGCTAAGGAGAGACAACTACGGACATTAATTATAGAACAATGTTTCCAATATTTACTTAGAGCTTGAGCAATTAAAAAGTTGCAAAGGACAATAAAAAACATAGGTAAGGAGATCCCCAGATGAACCAATTTAAAAAAGATAAACTTTTGCTGTTAGAGGATTTTTATTTCTCTTTATGCTGCAATAATTTTTTTAAAAAACTAATGATTTCGTCGGATTCATAAAGCCATTCTGTTTTAGCATTTATTTTTTCTATTTTTAAGCATGGAACTTTATACTTTCCTCCCCCACGCACTAATTCTGATCTATAGCTTTCACTTTTTGCATTTCTTAGGTTAATCTTTAGATTATTTTTCCTAATAAATCTTCTAACTTTTACGCAAAATGGACAGGCCTCAAATTGATACATTGTTAAATATTTTGTTTTTCGGTCAAGTATATTTTGATTAGTATTATTCCTCTTTACTGGCTTTGGGAGTGTGAGGGCGTTTATAAATAAAATTATCTTTCCTACAACCCATCTGATTAAGCGCATATTGATTTTCCTTACTAATTTTTTATGTGGATTCTAACAGCTAACTAAAGCTCTGAGCTTATTGCATGTTTATATTTTTAAGAATAATATATAACAAATTTAATTATAAATAGAAAATAGGGGAAAATAATGACAATAGATAACTGCAAGTGTAATTGCAAAACCTCAAAATGTTGTAAAGAAAAAACTTGCTCTTGTTGTAAAGAAAAATGTTGTTGTAAGAATTAACCATTCAAACAATTTTTTTCATCTTTTATAATCCAAAAAGCAGGCTCTATCAGTCAAAAGTCATTTTTTTTGTCCGTCAAATATTATTAGATGAGAAATTTCTTTAATATATTTATAAGGTTTTATAAAGCCTTGTAGCTCATAATAGTTTTTTATTTAAAAATTTTTTCTATGAATAATATTGATGCCTGGCAATTAGAAAATAGTTATGCTGATCTTCCAGGAAAATTCTACACTCGCATCAGTCCGACCCCAGTAAATACTCCTAAGTTAATTATTTATAATCAAAAACTAGCAAATTCTCTTGGCATTGATCTTTCTTATGATGATGAAGAGGCACTTACACAACTTTTTTCTGGAAATAGTTTACCTAAAAATTCAAATCCAATCTCACAAGCATATGCGGGCCATCAGTTTGGCCACTTTTCTATTCTTGGTGATGGAAGAGCGCATTTAATTGGAGAACATATTGCACCAGATGGTAAACGCTTTGATATACAGTTTAAAGGTTCAGGGCAGACACCTTATTCAAGAAATGGTGATGGACGAGCCGCTCTCGCACCAATGCTTAGAGAATACATTATCAGCGAGGCGATGCATGCACTCAATATTCCTACTACCAGAAGTTTAGCTGTTGTTTCAACAGGTGAATCAATTATGCGTTCGTCTTTGAAGGAGGGGGCAATTCTGACAAGGATTGCAGAAAGCCACATAAGGGTAGGTACCTTTGAGTATGCCAATAAAATGCTTGATCTAGAAGAGCTCAAAGCTTTAGCTGATTATGCAATAGCACGCCATTACCCTGAGCTTCTAAATCAAAAAAATCCATACTTAAGTTTTCTTAAAGCAGTCATTACAAATCAGGCTAAGCTCATCGCTTCATGGATGCATGTTGGTTTTATCCATGGTGTAATGAATACCGATAATATGGCTATTAGCGGAGAAACGATTGATTATGGCCCTTGTGCTTTTATGGATATTTTTTCAATGAATCAAGTATTCAGTTCAATTGATTCGCACGGTCGATATAAGTATGGAAGTCAGGCACATGCCGCTCATTGGAATTTGACAAAGCTAGCTGACAGTTTAATACCTTTATTGAATAAAAATATGGATAAGGCAATAAAGGTGGCAGAAGCTGCAATCGATGAATATGCTAACGAGCTTAATTATGCTTGGATTTCAGGAATGAGATCTAAGCTTGGGCTGTTTGAAGAAGAGGAGGAGGATTTTACTCTGGCTCAGGGACTTTTGGAATGGATGGAAAATTCAAAAGTTGACTATACAGAAACTTTTCGTGATCTCGCATATGAAAATTTGACCGAAAATGAAATTTATAAATCATTAGCTTTTGAGAGATGGCATTCATTATGGCAGGCAAGACTATCAAGAAATTCAAAGCCAATAAAATCTGCATTAAATATGATGCGTAAATATAATCCTGTCATTGTTCCATACAACCACTTAGTAGAAGAAGCTTTGTCAGCGGCAGAAGGTGGAAATATGCAGCCTTTCTTTGCACTTCTTTCAGCTCTAAAAAGACCATTTAAATTTTCATCATTAAATGAAGTTTTTCTAAATTCATCTGTTGACCCAAACCCTAACTACCAAACATTTTGCGGAACATAAGGTAAAGGCTGTATCTGAGAAGTATCAAAAAAATTCACTTTAATGGCCTCTGTCTTTTTTAATGAAAAACTAGGAATTAAAGAAATCTTTGATGGTCTTAAAAATATTAATATTTACTATGTTTAAAAGGTCTATCAATTGAAAGTTTTTTGTATATTTACCATGCTTTTTTGTTCATTTGCTTATAGTGAAGAGTTTACTATGATTTGTGAGGGCGAAAGAACAGTTCTTAGCTTTAGTAGTAGCGAATTAAATGATTTAGATTTTGAGTCTGTTCTTTTAAAAATAAAAAAAAATTCAATGGAATATGTAGGACTAAATTCAGGAAGGAGTTACGTTTTTAGTAATAAAGAATATACCGCCCCCAAAAGACCACCACACGAAGATATTAAGATTAAAGTGTTCTATGAATTTACACAAAAAACAATTAAAGCTTCACAGACAATAACTGATATTGGTAATAGCGAAGAATCGAGTATCAGTCGATTTAGTCTTAGTATTAATCGTTTGACAGGCAATTTGTCAGAAATAGAAAGTATTAGTAATAAAAAAACACTTCAGAAAAGTATCAGTAATAATTTTCAAGCCATATGTGAAAGAGAAGATAGGCTTTATTAGATGAGTTATGAAAATATGAAGACAATATTAATCTCATTACTATTACTTCCTTCGCTTTCACTCGCTGATGATTTCGAGCTACTATGCAAGGGGGAGGAGACTAAATATCTCCAAGATGACCCTAGTCCAAAAGGAGTTATAACAAAAGTTATTGGGATTCAGTTATATAAAGAGGGGATGAGGCTAGATGGAAAATGGTTTGATAATAAGAGTGACGTAACAGAAGATTATTTGCTTGAAAGAAACTATGCTAAATCAAAGGATAATATTAGTGGAGCCAGGAATTTCTCAACAAATTCCTTTATCGAAGGCCGTAAAATTCAAATAGTTAAGATTGATAAAGTAGAAATAAATATTCCTAGTAATGATATTTTTTGGACTCATGAATTTAGTAGAGTAGACATAACAAAAGCTGAAGCAAATGTTATTTATACCTTTAGAAAAGATTTCAAAGGCACCTGTAAATAGAAGAGTAAGACTTATTTTTTATTTATTTCAGATATTGTTTTTACCGTGCTTAAAAATCCAATAAAGAAACTTATAACCAACAAATTTTTCCCAGAAATTTCAATTTCGTTTGCAACATACCAATAGCTTGTTGTGTTAATCCATAGATAGCTGATGGCGAGAAGAATAACGGCCATAAAAATACTACCCTTTTTTTGATTGTTATTTTCGCTATTAAAAGATGCTCTAAGGCCAGTTCCAGCAAACCAAGCTAATATTGGAGCAACAATACCGGAGATACTTGTATTGACTGAGGCGTCGCCAAAAGTCAAAACTGCACCATAAATAATAAGGCCGATAAAAATAAATTGTATATACGCTAGGAATGTATTCATTTTAATTTATATTGCATATCACCTATTGGGGTCGGACTTTTGAGGCCAACCCAATTCATATTTTCATCGTACCATAAGTGTACAAGCAAATCTTCTTCAGCACCTTTTGCTTCAATCTGCCATAAGTCTGTAAGAATATCTTTACCCTTAACCATATGTTTCTCTTGTCTCAGGAATTGAATATCGACATCTAAATATTCACCACTTTGAGAATTCATGAGTTTTTTTTGATCAAGAATTTTGGGATTACCATAGGCAAAAGTCATGACACACGATGGAAGTTCTGTGGTTTTATTATTAGTAGTAACCAAGAACTGATCAGTGCCAATGTGACCACTGACTTCATATAAATCCCCATCATCATCCGTCTTACTTGAAATAGTTTTTAAACAACCCTCTTGCCAAGTCTCAGTGGATTTATGTTGATAGATGAAGTCCATAAAAAGGTATTCAAATTTAAAATTTGCATTACTTATTGTCTTTTCATCTTGGTAAATAAAGGTATGTTGACCAATGATTTTATCATTGAGTACGGCATCAAAATTCCACTCTTGGGCATAAGTAGAATTTGAAATGACTAAAGCAACCGCACCTATAATTTTTTTCATTTAACTAATTTTTCCATAAATGTAGATATTAAAAGTAGTAATAATCCAGCCACTATTGATGTGACAGTCAAAAATGTGAATAAATCCAGATTATTAGCCTGTAAGATTCCTGGCAACTTTCCTGCCATAAAGTTGGCAACTGCTGATGATAAAAACCAAAAACCCATCATGAGTGATGCAATTTTTCTAGGCGAGACCTTTGATACCATCGATAAACCAATAGGGGAGAGGCATAACTCACCTAAGGTGTGTAAAAAGTAAACACCAACAAGCCACCATAGGCTGATAGCCGAATCGCTAGAATTGTTAACAAGCGTAATTAGAAAAAAACCACCAGCAAGTAAAAGCAAACCTAACCCCATTTTTTGGGGGGTATTGATATTATTTTTACCTCTATCAACCCTTAACCAAAAGTTTGCAATCATGGGTCCAATTAAAATAATAATTAGAGGGTTTATAGATTGAAAAAATGAGGCTGGAATGATGAACCCCAAGAAATTCCTGTCAACGGAATTATTTGCAAATAGCGTTAATGATCCACCTGCTTGTTCGAACCCCACCCAAAAAAATATGACAAATATAGAAAGCACGCCAATATAAACAATCTTTTTTAAATCCTCCTTAGCAGATAGCAGCTGTTTTTTTCTTGTTAAGAGATAAAAAGAAATAAACGTAACAATAGCTAGAAGTATTTCAAAAAAGTAGTTATTTATCACCTCATTCACTTCGAGGATTAGTAAGATAAGAGGGATATTAATAAGGGAAATCATTGTAATTAATCCCCAGTCTGCAGACTTTAATTTTCTGGATTGTTGAGTTGTGTCCTCTTTGATTATCTTATTCTGGCCATAATAAAATTGAATGAGGCCAGCCAACATTCCAAAACCTGCGATTGCAAAACCATAATGCCAGTTAATTGTTTCGCCAACATAGCCTACAACAAGGGGGGCTAAAAATGCCCCTACATTGATACCTACGTAAAATATACTAAATCCACTGTCACGCCTCACATCATTTGATTTATATAACTTCCCTAAAAGAGAGCTAATATTAGGTTTAAAGTAGCCATTGCCGATGATTAGCATTCCGATTGCTAGGTAAAGGTAGTCAGGAAATGCCATTAGGAAGTGACCAATCATCATGGTCAACCCACCGATAAATATAGATTTTTGTGTACCCAGAAATCTATCAGCGAGATAGCCACCAATCAGTGGTGTTAAGTAAACCAATCCAGTATAGACGGCATAGATATGAAGCGCCTCTGATTCGCTGTAATTTAATGAGTTAACCAAATACAAAACAAGTAAAGCGCGCATGCCATAGTAACTAAAACGTTCCCACATTTCAGTGAAGAATAAAGTTCTTAAGCTACGAGGATTATTAACTAATTTAGACATTTTGCAATTTATGATAATTTACCTAATTATTACATTCGTTCAATACAAATAAAACCATTTGTTAAAAGTGGTTATCCAGTATAGAATCCAGCTATATGAAAAAAAATATTTCGTTTTTATTAGTTCTTTTAAGCCTTTTATTTAATATACAAGTGGGCTTTACGCATGATATTGAGCATCAATATCATGATGATATACACCATGATGATACACACCATGATGATGCACACCATGATGATGCTTATAATAAAAATTTAATTGAATGTGAAGATTGCACTTTTACAGTCACAGATCATTCAGCTAAAACGACAAATTTTTCATCTAAATTTGATTTTTCTTTTGATCAATCATTTCAAAGTAACACCATCTACCT
>Ga0209634_1000921_pt1 | contig 22189 bp, 37 predicted proteins | sample LinPmetageLP40_FD_184043 | JGI IMG/M metagenome (GOLD analysis project Ga0209634, IMG submission 184043) | Marine viral communities from the Pacific Ocean - LP-40 (SPAdes) (version 2) | ecosystem: Environmental > Aquatic > Marine > Oceanic | place: Pacific Ocean | collected 2010-08-26 | reverse complement strand
AAAATCCTAATTCAATTATGCGTGATCAAGGTATAGGCGGTTACTTAAATTCTAGTCAGATAGATGCTTTTGTTAATCCACCTAGCCCAGATAATAGTGCTGGTCAGCAGAACATGACTGATTTAATGAAACAGCAACAAGACACTTTCGGGGCTAGATTTATTTACCCTGATCCACCAGAAGAAGGTGGTGGCGGTGATGACGGTGGTGGCGGTGATGACGGTGGCGGTGATGACGGTGGCGGTGATGACGGTGGCGGTGGCGGTGGGGACATATTTGATCCACCAGAAGACGGCGATGAACCACCATATACTCCACCATATACTCCACCATATACTCCACCATATACTCCACCATACGATCCACCTTATGGTCCACCAGGAACACCAGGAACACCAGGAAGACTACCTCCAGGAGAATTCCCTATAGATTTACCTCCAGGAAAAGAACCACCAGTACAAGTACCTCCGCCTTTACCTCCCGAAGTTGGTGGCGGGGTTGCTACGCCACAAGTTATAGTTTATGGTCCAGACGGTACTATGTATCCTAATCCAGGAGCAGCATTAGCAGCAGGAGTTACAAACTATACGTTTACTCCGCCTAATTCTGGTATCGGCGGGTTACCGCCTATGCCACCAGGAATAGGTTTACCACCAGAAAGAGAACCAGGATTACCGCCTATGGCTCCACCAATGGCACCTCCTATGACACCTCCACCAGCTCCACCAATGGCACCGCCCCCAGCTCCACCTATGGCACCGCCCCCAGCTCCACCTATGGCACCGCCAATGGTACCACCTCCAGCACCTCCAATGGCACCACCTATGGCACCTCCAATGGCACCGCCCCCAGCTCCACCTATGGCACCGCCTATGGCACCGCCTAGTTTCGATAGATTACCAGTAGAAATGCCACCGAGGTTTGAGGAAGCAAGATACGATGATATCATGAAAGGTATGGAAGATATGGAAAAAGGTATCGGTAATTTAAAAGGTGTTGATAAAGATATTATTGCTAACGATTTACTTAAAGAAATTAATAATCCAGATTCAGGTGGCGGGGTAGGTTTTCTACCAGGGATGAATTTACCTGTACCTAGAAGGGCAACAGGTATGGAAACTTTAGTATCACCCAGAATGATGAGGAGAGGACGTTAAGTTAACCAGTCTTTAAGTTTATCTTCACCTAGAATAGTACTAGCTATTGATTGTTTTTTACGTAAGGCTTTGACTATCTTTTCATCTACTGTTTTTTCACAGACGATATCAATATAAGTTACTTTATTAGTTTGGCCTATACGGTGAGCCCTATCTTCAGATTGTAAACGTTTTTCAAGGTCATAATTATTACTGTAATATATTACCGTACTAGCAGCAGTCAAAGTAATTCCGTAACCACCCGTTTGAGTATTACCTACAAAAAATCTCATAGGGCTATCGGGGTTTTGAAACTCATTGATAACAAATTCTCTACGTTCTTGTGGTACGTCACCGTAGTAAGTACCTACTGATTCTTCACCGTACATATCTATTAGTAATTTTTCTATTCTTTTTATGTCGTGGCGGTAGTTAGCCCAAATGATTGCTTTACCGTCAGTTTCCTCTAAAATAGAGGACAATTCTGAGACCCTATTATTATTAAACTCGGTAATACTACCGTCATCAGTCCCTATGAATCCACATGAAATCTGGTGCAGACGTATTATCTGGGTCATGATATGATTTATAGTTACTAACTTATTATTAGCTAATTGTGTAGCAGCAAAGTTCTGTAATTCTTTATAAGCTTTAGTTTGTTCGGGTGTCATTTGTATTTCACGACGTATATATATTTTTTCAGGTAAATCTAAACAATCTTTTTTCAAAACTCTGTGGCTAAACTTACCTAATGACTCATTAAGTTCATCTAAGTTTTTATAACCAGTAACAAACTTAAAAGTTCTACCTTGACCAGTCATTTCTTTCATGTCTGCATATCTGGCTCTAAATGCGAAGTAACTACTAAAGCCCAATAAAGCTGGATCTAAAAACATACACTGGCTGTATAAATCCAATGGGCTTTTAGTAATAGGTGAGCCAGTTAGTATCCTTCTGTAGTGTGCATACTTACCTAGCCTTACACAATTAATAGTACGTTTAGCCGAAGGGTTTTTAATAGTTGTACTTTCATCTATTATAAACATAGTTTTATTAGCTTGTATAAACTTATTGGCATACTGACAACCTTTCTTAGTACTAAAAGCTTCAATATTCATTACTAATATCTTTAGCTTACCGTCATAGTTGAATAGTTTTTCTAATTCTTTTAAAAACTTCTGAGTATGACTAGCTGTCCATTTTACAACGTCAAGTTCAATATCATCTGGTATGTGTGCTTCTAATTCTTTATTGACCCATGTACTGTACACACCTTTAGGGGCTACTATTAATATATTGCTAACTTTACCTTGACCATAAAGGTGTATAAAGTTATCTATAGTTACTTTTGATTTACCACAACCCATCTCCATAAACAATGCATATTCTTTTTTATCACATGATTCATTTAATGCTTCTAGTTGGTGGTCGTAAGGTTTGGTTTTAAAATTATACTTATCCATATCTCGTCTCTTATATAGCTATATAATAAACTAGGTCATTAAAATAAAAAAGGATATTGCACGTTTTAGCTTAATAGGGTACTAATAGCTTTAGCCAATAGCCTTGTAACACTCTGAACTACAACCTTTGTCAATCAACCTATTACCGATATTACCTTTTACGTAAATATTTATAGATTAAACTTTATTTATTTTTAAATACCTATATAGTAATAGCTAAGTAAATAATTTACTTAACCTTCCTTAAAGGTATAAAGTGGGGGCAATGGAACTACGCGTATCCTCCACTTTATTTTTAATAAGATAAAAGAGACAAGATGAGTGTATATGTAGTAGAAAAGCCAAGCGATAATAAAAATATTTCTTCGGCATTAGATTATGGTAGCTTTGAATTTATATTAGATAGCCGTTCTAATATGATGTACAGTCCAGTACCTACCGTTAATAGAATATGTAACAAACTAGAAACTTTTAACGACGATGATTACCTGTTATTAATAGGTGACCCTGTTGCTATTGGTATTTGTATGCATTATGCTTTACTTTCTAACGGAGGAAAGGCTAAATTATTAAAGTGGGATAACCGCGATTATAGATATAATGTTATTGAGGTAAATATAAATGTTTGATGACGTAAAACCAGAGGTTAGTGAGGTCTCTTTAAAAACGCTCACCGATAAAGCAAATGATATGGTAAGGCTAGAAGAACTAGTAGAAGAAAAACAAGCTAGTTTAAAACTTACACAAAAGGAGCTTAAAGTATTAAGCGAAGAAGAAATACCTGCTTTACTAAGCGAAGTAGGACTAAGTGAGATAACTCTTACTAACGGTAAAAAAATAAGTACTAAGGCTTTTTATTATGGTCGTATTACTGAACACAACCAAGCTGAAGCTTATCAGTGGTTACAAGACAACGGACACGGGGATATTATAAAGAATGTAGTATCTGTAAGTTTTGGTAGAGACGAAGACGTCAACGCCGAAAAGCTCTTATCAAATCTTCAAGATAATGGGTACACTACCAACGGTAAAAAGTGGGTAGAGCCTATGACTCTTAAAGCGTTTATAAGGGAACAAGTAGAGAGTGGGAACGACCTACCACTTGAAACTTTTAATGTTTATATAGGTCAAAAAACAAGGATAATTAAATAATGACAAGTAAAAATGAAATAAGTGACAAGAAAAATACTGATATTGCTGTACCATCAGCCTTTATGGAAGATGCTGGTAGTGGGCTAGAGAATATTGGTGCTGATGACGTAACTATACCACGTTTAAAAATACTTCAAGCTATAAGCCCTGAAGTAAATAAACATGATGGTAAGTTTGTTAACGGTGCTTCCTCTGGTGATATTATCAATACAGTAACCAGTACACTCTATAACGATGATAACCCACTGGTAGTTTTACCCGTAGCTTATAAGCGTTTATTTTTAGAGTGGACACCTAGAGAGTCTGGCGGTGGTTTAGTAGCCCAGCATGATGACGCTGATGTTCTTAGTAAAACTACTAAGAATAAAATTGGTCAAGACGTTCTAGAAAATGGTAACTATATCCAAACTTCAGCTACTCACTTTGTATTAGTAATAAACAAAGACGGTAGTTATGACACAGCTATGATATCTATGGCGGGTACTCAATTAAAAAGGTCTCGTACATGGAACTCTATGATGGCTAGTGTTAAGATGAAGTCTGGTGATAAAGTGTTTACTCCGCCTAGCTTTAGTCAGAAGTATTCACTAGGTTGTGTACAAGAATCCAATGACCGTGGTACATGGTTTGGTTGGGGTATTAGTGCATTAGGTCAAATAGCAGAAGGTGAGATGGATTACTACCAAGCAGCAAAAACATTTGCTGAACAGGTAGGAGGTATCAATCTTGCTGAGAAAACTGTATCTGCAGAGAGTGCTGACGCACCATTTTAACCGCTAGGGGGAGTAAAATCCCCCTTTTATTTTTGAGGAGCAAGTGTTGGAATTACACAAATCTTTATACGACATTTTTGAGGGGTCACGCAGGGCTCATGGTGTATTTAATGTTAATCAAAACGGTACAGGTTTAAAACAACAAGGTGTAGCTAAAACAATAAAAACTGCTGGTCCTACAGCAGACCACTGGTTAGCACATTTAGAAGGTAAAAGTGGTTTAGGTATAATACCTATCAACGAAGAAAATCAAGTACGTTGGGGGGCTATCGATATTGATACATACTCCTTAGACATACCCGAATTAGTAAAGAAAATAGAATCATTTAAACTACCTTTAGTAGTATGCAGGTCAAAAAGTGGCGGTGCCCATGTATTCTGTTTTGTAGAGAGTTTTATACCTGCTGGTGACATGCAAGATAAGCTAAGAGAATTAGCAGCAGGACTAGGTTACGGGGGTGTTGAGATATTCCCTAAACAAAGAGAAGTGTTAGTAGATAGAGGTGACATAGGTAGTTGGTTAAACATGCCTTACTTTGAAGGAGAAGATTCAGTAAGATACGGGCATAACCCTAACGGTGTAGCTCTTACTCCTGAGCAGTTTGTAGGTTTTGTACGTGGTCAAACTATAACTCATGAAGTGTTATTAACTTTATCAGTACCAGAAGTAGAGGATATAGTAGGTGGACCACCGTGTTTAAAAATATTATTGAAGCAAGGTTTCCCTGAAGGCACACGTAACAACGGGTTATTTAATGTAGGTGTTTATTTAAAACAGGCAGCACCCGAAAAGTGGGAAAATCAAATAGAAGAATATAACCGTAAGTATGTAAGCCCACCCTTACCAGCTCAAGAAGTACTAACTTTAATAAGTACACTAAAGAAAAAAGAATATAACTATAAGTGTAGTGATGAACCTATACGTTCTTTTTGTGATGTACAAAAGTGTAGAACCTGTAAGTTCGGAGTGGGTAAAGGTAATACTACCCCATCATTCTCTAGCTTATCTAAACTAGATGCTAAGCCACCGTTGTGGTTCTTATCTATAGATGATAAACGTTTAGAACTTACTACTGAAGAGCTACAGAATCAAACTAAGTTTCAAAGGGTTTGTATGGAAACTTTAAACCTAATGCCACCTAAAACTAATGAACGTGAGTGGCAAATACAAATACAATCACTTATGGATTCAGGTATGGAGATAATAGAAGTTACTTCAGACGTATCAACCGAGGGTCAGTTCCTAGAGTTACTAGAATCATTTACCACAGACTTAGCCCAAGCTAGTACAAGGGAAGAAGTACTATTAGGTAAACCATATAGTGAAGGCGGATTTACATATTTCAGGATTAAAGACTTTAGAGAGTTTTTAGTAAAGCATAGGTTTACAGAGTTAGAGACTAATAGAATAGCCTCTAAACTTAGAGACATGAAAGCTAAAACTAAGTTCTGGAATTTAAAAGGTAGAGGTACTAACGTTTGGTGTATAAAAGAGTTTGAATATAAAGATGACACTATAGAAGGTCATAACTTTGAGGAGGATATGATATGACACCATGGAATATCGTCCTTGGACCACCAGGAACAGGTAAAACCACCTACCTTTTAAATACAGTAGAAAAACTTTTTGATTCAGGCATAGCCCCTAATGAATTAGCATACCTTGCATTTACTAAAAAAGCAGCAACAGAAGCTTTGACTAGAGCTATAACTAAATTTGATTACGATGAAGATTCATACACATATTTTAGAACTATACATTCAATGTGTTACCTGTGGCAAGGTTTAAGCAGGTCAGATATACTTGACCGTAAGAACTTACGTTCTTTTAGTAAAGGCGTAGGAGAAAAAATCAGTAGTGCTTGGGACGGTGAAAATTTAATGGCTTTAAATTCTAAGGGTGACAATATGTTATTCCTAGAAAACATGGCACGTAATACATGTATGGAGTACAGACGTGCTTGGCAATTGGCTAACTCAGATTTAAGCTGGATGCATTTTGACTGGTTTGTTAAAAGTTATAACAACTACAAGGAGACTAACTTCCTTATGGACTACACAGATATGTTATCTGGGTTTATAGAAATGAAAAACACACCTAACCTAAAAGCTTTAATAGTAGATGAAGCTCAAGACTTATCAGCATTACAATGGAAGTGTGTACATAAGTTAGCTAAAGACGTAGACCAAGTATACATAGCTGGTGATGATGATCAAGCTATTTATAAATGGGCGGGTGCTGATACAGAGCATTTTATAAACTTAGAAGGTAAGGAAATATACTTAGACCAGTCCTACAGAGTCCCTAGGAGAGTCCACGACGTAGCTTTAAACATAGTTAGCCGTATTAAACGTAGGCGTGAAAAAACTTGGATACCTAAAGAAGAAGAGGGTACGGTAACTTATCATAAAAGTTTTGAACATATAGATATAGCAGAAGGTGAGTGGTTAATACTAGCTAGGAATAATTACTTACTTACTAAGGTAGAAGAGCATGTTAAAAATGCTGGATACTTCTATACTAAAAGTGGTAAGCCTAGTGTCACTGATAATTTAATCTATGCTATAAAGGATTGGGAACTGTTACGTAACGGTAAAAGCATAGAAGCGTATAGAATTAAAAAAATATACGGTTACATGAAAGCAGGTAAGGGAGTAAAAGTTGGTTTTAAAACTATGAAACAAGCTGACCCTGAAGCTTTTTTTAATATCAATCAACTTAAAAAAGATTACGGTTTAATGGTTGATGGTATCTGGCACAAGTGTTTTGATTTATTAGGTAACGCTAACATACAGTACATAATAAATGGTTTGAAAAAAGGTAAGAAAGTAAATTCATCAAGAATAAAAATGAATACTATTCATGCTACTAAAGGTGGTGAGTGTGACAATGTTATACTACTTACTGACGTAGCTACTAAAACTTATGACGAGTTAGTAAGAAGCCCTGACAATGAGTGCCGAGCATTTTATGTAGGAGTAACGAGGGCTAAAGAGAATCTACATATAGTACAAGGGAGGACAAAGAAAGAGTTTAGAATAATGATTTAGCTTTACTTTCTATTAAGAAGTAAAGTAAAATTTTTACTAGGAAATTACAAATATTACTTTACTTTACAACACTATGAATATATTTTACGTACATAATGACCCCGCCCACGCTGCAATATGCTTACCTGATAAGTTAGTAGTTAAGATGCCTTTAGAATCAGCTCAAATGCTTAGTACGGCTCACCGTTTACTTAGTGGTGAAGACTACTGTGATAAACGTGGTATATATAAAAAAGCTTACATGAATCATCCCTGCACTATATGGGCTAGGGAAACTAGTCAAAACTATATGTGGCTTTATTATCACTTCTATGCTTTATGTAAAGAGTATGAAACTAGGTACGGTAGAGAACATTTAAGTTATGTAAAACTTAATCATTCTTTATCACAACTACCCTTAGGTATACCAGATACTGGTTTAACCACTATGCCTCAGGCTATGCCAGACCAATATAAAAACCCAGACCCAGTTAAAGCCTACCGTGATTACGTAGTAAACGAAAAACATTACGCCCAGTGGAATAAAATACCTACTAGGCAACCAATATGGTGGCAACTTGCGTCCTAGTAGTGCTAAGGCTAAAGGTCGTAAACTACAGCAGTGGTTTGCTAGTAAAATGGTAGAGATACTAGGTCTAGACCCAGAAGATTTAGAAAGTAGACCTATGGGTAGTCAAGGTGAAGACATTATAATGGGTAAACAATCAAGAAATAAATTTCCATACTCTATAGAGTGTAAAAACCAAGAAGCAGTAAACGTATGGAAAGCTTACGAACAAGCAGAAAGTAATTGCGGTAAATACGAACCGCTAGTAGTTATTAAACGTAACCGAAGTAAACCACTAGTATTAATAGAAGCTGAATATTTTATTAAACTGCATGAGGAGTAATATGAACCAAAAAAGAGTAAATGATTTTAATAGCTTTATGGAAGAACGTCATAACATATTTATAAGAAAGGAGATAAATAATGAACCATATCCTTGGAGTGATGATGCTATACTTACTGAGTATAGTTTTTGTAATGTGTATCGTGAGTTAGATAGAGTAACTATATGGATACGAGAAAACTGGAGAGAGCCTTACGCTGACCATCCTAACTTACCTTTTGCTATGGCTATGGCTAGGCAAATCAATTGGCCAGACACTCTTGACGAAATAGGTTTTCCTACAGAATGGCGACCAGACCATGTTAAAACAATAATGCAAGACCGTATGGCTAAAAAACAAAAAGTATATACTGGGGCTTATATGTTAACAGGTACGCTAGGCGGAACTAAAATAGAACAAACCGTTGACAAAATTCTAACTCCGTTATATGCTAATTTCCCTTGTGACTTTAGTAGTATAGAAAATAGTTGGAAAAGTTTTTTACCATACGCTGGGTTTAGTGATTTTATGTCTTATGAAGTAGTAACTGATTTACGTCATACTAAATGGTTAGAAAAAGCACCAGACATAATGACTTGGGCTAACCCTGGACCAGGAGCAATGAGAGGGCTAAATAGAATATTCGGTAGACCGCTAGATAGTAAACAGAAAAAACCTTTGTTTATTCAAGAGATGAGGGACTTACTAGCTGTATTGAATAATAGACCGTTACCCCTAGAAATGAGAGACATAGAACATTGTCTATGTGAGTTTGATAAATATGAGAGGACACGTTTAGGTCAAGGTAGACCACGTTCCAGATATAAACCACGTGAATATGAGGAGGACATACTATAATGATTATTTATATTCCAACCAGAGGCAGAGCACACGATCAAGTGACCCTGTCATATTTTCCTGAGGAGATGCGTAAAGACGTAGTCCTAGTTATTGATGATGATGAGGAGCATTTATATAAAGATAAATACGATTGTAAGTTTATGGTTATTCCTTCATCTATAAAAGGTATATCAGGTAAACGTAAATTTATACACGATAACACTAGCGACCCTAAAATAGTTATGTTAGATGATGACCTGCGTTTTTACATACGTAAGTCTCCTACAGACTGGCACCTTAGGTATTTAGAATCGGATGAGTATCCTGCGTTATTCGGATTACTTGATAAATGGCTAGATGACTATGCCCATGTAGGAGTAAGTGCTAGGGAAGGTAATAACCGCGTAGAACATTTATCAGTTGAAAACACTAGGTACATGAGGATATTAGGGTATAACCTAGATATGTTTGACGGTATAGAGTTAGCTAGAACTGAGGTGATGGAAGATTTTGATATAAATTTACAGTTATTACGTCAAGGTAAAGCTAGTAAAATCAGTTACTACTACGCACAGGGTCAAAAGTCTTCTAACGCTGAAGGTGGTTGTAGTGAGTGGCGTACTGAAGAAGTACAATCAGCTGGTGCTGAACTACTACATAATCTTCACCCTGATTTTGTTAAGATAGTAGAAAAAGAAACAAAGACAGCGTGGGGCGGAGGAATACGTAAAGACGTAAACGTACAATGGAAAAGGGCTTACAATAGTGGGCTAAATAAACAAACAGGAGAGTTATTTTAATGGATGTTATTAATTGTAGAAATGTGAATGATGGTTTTATAAGGGCTATGGATTTGCTTTCATTTGACCAACAAGATATAAGAGAAAGTAGGGCTGGTAACGTAGTAGAACATGAAGTGCCAGTAGCTACAGTATTCAATAAACCTTGGGAAAGAGTTTTATTTGAAGAAGTAAGAGATGCTAACCCATTCTTTCATTTTATGGAAGGCTTATGGATGTTAGCTGGTCGTAATGATTTAGCTTTTGTTCAACAGTATAATCAGCGTATGTCTGAATACAGTGATGATGGTGTTATTTTACATGGTGCTTATGGTCATAGATGGATTAACCACTTTAATAAAAACCAAGTAGAGATTATTATCAAAAGGTTACGTAAAAATCCTAATGATAGACGTTGTGTATTACAGATGTGGGATGCTAATAAAGACCTTAACCGTGCTGGGGTTGATGTGCCTTGTAATACTTGTATCTATTTTAAAATACGAAATAACCAGTTACTAATGACGGTAAGTAATAGATCTAATGATGTTATATGGGGTACTTTCGGGGCTAATATAGTACACATGTCAATGTTACATGAGTACATGGCTAGTGCGTTAGATGTAAGTATAGGGGCGTATACTCAGGTCAGTGATAGCTTTCATGCTTATACTAAAGTTTTTGAAGAAATGCATTCAAGGTTAGAAGAAGCAGACGCTTTTGATTTTTATTCCATGAAACATTTTGAAAACCCGTATGAAAATAGAGGCATTAATTATTACCCTATGGTAAATATCCATAGTATAGAAGTCTGGAATAATGAACTACATAAGTATTTAGAGCGTAAACCTTTTGAAGATATGGATTTTAATGATATTTTCTTTAGCCATGTAGCAGTACCTTTACAGGACGCTTGGTTTTTACATAAACAAGGTGAAACTGATGACGCTATGTCTGAAGTACAAAACTGTATAGCAACTGATTGGTCAACCGCAGGTTTTGACTGGTTGTTAAGGAGGGCTAAGTGAGTGATAAAATATATCAGTGGTCATATAGCAGACTAAGTACTTTTGAAAAATGCCCTAAAAAAGCGCACTTTGCGTACGTCAAGAAAATTAAAGAGCCTGGCAATAAGGCTATGGATAGAGGTAAAGACATTCATACTATGTGTGAAGATTATATACGTGGTAGGTATGATGAAATACCTAAAGAACTAGCAGACTTTGAAGAAGCTTTTGATGCTTTAAAAGAACTTCACCTTAAAAGTTATGTTACCTGTGAAGGTGATTGGGCTTTTGATATAAACTGGAAACCTGCACCATGGTTCGGTGATACTACGTGGGGCAGGGCTAAAGTAGATGCGTTTGTACACATAGATGGCACAGACACAGCTAGGGTAATAGATTTTAAAACAGGTAGATATGACGGTAATCAAGAAGTACACAGAGAGCAGTGTGAGTTATACGGTGCGGTAGTATTAGAACGTATGCCTGAAATAAAAACTATTACTACTGAACTTTGGTATTTAGACCATGGTAAGATAGATAGGTATGAATACAGTGCTGACAATATTGTACATAAACAAAAGAAGTTAAACGACCGAGCCGTAGCAATGACCGAAGCTACAGATTTCCCAGCTAAACCTAGTACGTTTGGCTGTAAGTGGTGTTATTTCGGTAAGGAGAAAATGTGTAGTGAAAGATATGAATGATTTATTTAACATGATACGTGGTGGGGCTATTAAGCGTTATCACACTCTAGAAACTATTGGTGAACAGTCAGTAGCTTCTCACTCATGGGGCGTAGCTATGATACTTCAGTATCTAAACCCAGACGTAAGTAAAGAAGCAATACTAAGAGCTTTGACTCATGACGTAGCTGAATTATTTACCGGTGATATACCAGCCCCTGTTAAATGGGCTAACCCTGATTTAGTAGAGGTGTTAAAAAGGATAGAAGATAAATACGAAAGTGATATAGGTATTAGCTATAAGTTAAAACCAGCTGAAGCTAAGTTAGGTAAACAAGCTGACATGTTTGAGTTATTAGTTTTTTGTGTACGTCAAAGGCGTTTAGGCAATACTAATATGAATGAAGTGTTTAGTAACGGTGTAGAGTATTTAGCTTCAAATGATTTAAATGATAGAGGTAAACAATTATTAGGATACCTCACTAAAATATACGGAGGTATATAAATGGAAGGAAGTGATTTTAATTTTATAGATTTATTAGCTAATAGTGACGTTACGGCTTTAGAGGAGGCTCAAAAAAGTTATGGGGATAGTTGGCGTAGTCGTGGTGGGGTAGGTGCTTTTATGATGTTAGCCCGTAAGTGGGATAGGATAGAAAATCAAGTAAGTTCAGATAACTATGACATATTTAAAACTATATCTAATGACCCAAGTAAAGACGGCATACTAGATGACATACGTGATTTACGTAGATACTTACTATTAGTAGAATCACATTGTAGTAAAAAAGTATTGTGACTAGAGGTATAACATTCGGGGCTTTTGATTTATTTCATGCGGGACATATATTGATGTTAGCTGAGGCTAAAACCGTGTGTGAGCATTTAACAGTATGTATACAAAAAGACCCTAGTATAGATAGACCTGCTAAAAACACACCTATACAAAACATAGTCGAAAGACAAATACAAGTTAAAGCATGTAGATATGTCGATGACATATTGGTATATGAAAGGGAAGAAGACTTACGTAACATACTACGGGGCGTACAATGGGATATAAGAATTATAGGTGAAGAATACTATAAAAAACCATTCACTGGTCGTAATGAGTTTGGAGTTAAAAACATACATTGGAATAAAAGGGCACATCAATTTTCATCAAGTGAGTTAAGGAATAGAGTATGTCAAGACAAATAAGTTTATTTACGCCTGAGGTGGATTGGTCACCTCCTAACAGTTTACCAGATTTGAGTAAGTACAAAGAAGTTGCTGTTGACCTTGAGACATACGATCCCTTATTGATGTCTCATGGTCCATCTTGGGCTTTTGCTGACGTAGGTTACATAACTGGTATAGCTGTAGCTACTGAAGACTTTAGTATGTATTTTCCTATTCAGCATGAGGGTGGCGGTAACCTAGATAAAGATTTAGTTATTAAATGGATGACTAAGCAAATGAGTTACGAAAATGATAAAATATTTCATAACTCTTTATATGACGTAGGTTGGCTTAAACGCTATGGTATAAAAGTACATGGTAAAATACAAGACACAATGTTCGCAGCACCCCTTATAGATGAGAATCAATACAGCTACTCGCTAAATAATCTAGGTGAAAAATATTGCGAAGAAACTAAAGATGAAACTTTACTTCTTCAAGCAGCAGAAGCATACGGGTTAAACCCAAAAAGTGAGATGTATAAACTACCCGCTAGGTACGTTGGTCCTTACGGTGAGCAAGACGCAGCACTAACCCTAAAACTATGGCAGGTATTTAAAGAACTTATTAAGTTAGAAAACGTAGGTAAGATATATGAACTTGAAACTTCTTTAATTCCTATATTACTAGACATGAGATATAAAGGCGTACCTGTTGACCTTGACGTAGCTGAAAAAGTAAGTAAGAAACTAAAGAAAGAGGAAGACACTATCTTAACTTCTATCCATAAGGAGTTTGGTATGAAACCAGACCTATGGGCAGCACAATCTATAGCTACTGTTTTTGATAGGGCTGGGTTGAGTTATCCGCGTACCCCTAAAACTAATGCCCCTTCTTTTGCTGGTGATTGGCTAGAAGCACATGACCATAAGTTAGCTAATAATATAGTAAGAGCACGTAAGTTAAACAAAGCTAGAACCACATTTATAGATAAAATGATACTAGAACATAATGTCAAAGGTAGAATACATGGGGAACTTCATCCTTTACGTAGCGACCGTGGCGGTACGGTAACAGGTAGGTTTAGTAGTAGTAACCCAAACCTACAACAAGTACCAGCCCGTAACGAAGACATTGGTCCATTAATACGTAGTATCTTTATACCAGAAAAAGACCACTACTGGGGTTGTTTCGATTACTCTCAACAAGAACCTAGACTAACCGTACACTATGCTTCAGCTACTGAGCAAGAAGGTGCAGAAGAAGCAGTAGATGCGTACCGTAATAAAGACGCAGATTTCCATCAGGTTGTAGCTGACATGGCTAATATAAGCCGTAAAGAAGCTAAGATTATTAACTTGGGTTTAAGTTACGGTATGGGTAAAGATAAGTTAGTTAAACAATTAGATTTATCAATGCAGGAAGCAGAAATATTATTTAATACGTATCATAAAAGAGTACCTTTTATTAAAGGTCTACGTGACCAGTGTGCAAGGCTAGGGGCTAACCGTGGATACATAACCACTATAGCTGGGCGTAAGTGTAGGTTTAATTTATATGAGCCTATGAACGATAGACAACCAGCTTACCCATACGAAAAAGCCGTAACTGAATATGGTAATCAAGTTAAAAGAGCGTTTACCTATAAAGCTATGAATAGACTTATACAAGGCTCAGCAGCAGATATGACTAAACAAGCTATGATTGAACTGTATAAAGAAGGCATATTACCACACACTCAAGTACACGATGAGTTAGATATTTCAGTTACAGACCCTGACCAGTGTGAATTAATTATGCAGGTTATGTCTGATTGCACACCTTTATGTGTTCCCAATAAAGTTGATGCTGAGATAGGTAACAGTTGGGGAGAAGCAACAATTCATTACAAGGAGTTTTTTAATGAGTAAACGTATGGAAAAAGAAAAGATGTATTCAGAAATAGTTTTATATTCAAAGCAAGGTAGAACTCTTGAAGAGTTAGGTATTGAGTATGGTATTACTAAAGCACGTGCTTGGCAGATAGTCAGGTTTAGTGAAATAGGTGACGGTGACTACTACACAGGATATAAAATGTTTATGGACAAAAAGTCAGAAATAAATAGTAAGAAGGATAGTAGTACTAAACAAAGAAGCCAAGAGTTAAGGGGTTGGTTAAACTCTATAAACGTCAGGCTTATAAAAAGTAAATATGACGACCAACCTAGTCAGTAGGTTTATTTTGACTATGCTAGTAAAGAATTACGACCTATAGTTTAATAAAGGTACTTAAATTATTAGGAGATAATATGTTAGAATTAAACGGTGACGTATGGAAAGCTGCAGACGAGGGCGGTTATTATTTAGAAGATATGCACAATATGCGTATGGCTACAGCCCTTATAGGTTTAAAACTAGAAGCTAAAGCTAGTGGTCTTAAGTTTACTAGAATTTCTAGTTTTAAAGTATTAAAAGAATACTTTCACGGACTAAAGAAAAGTAAAAAAGATGCGTACGACCAGCTAGTAGAAGCAGGTATATACGAACACTATACTGTAAATACTAAGGAAGATGCACCCAGCGTATAACACATACTTTGTATACTTTTTCCCTGACTTACCCAGTAGGGTAATAAAGTTCAATATGACTGAGATGCATAAAGTTAAAGGTGGTGGTGTTTATATAGGTGACCCTACAAAAATGGCTCCTTCTCTAGCTGTGCATCAAGCTGAACGTTGGTACAAAGAACATACAGGTAAAACTAAGAAATTTAAAACTGCTAAATGTGGGCAGATAGCTTTATACAAAGTACTAAATAAAAAAGCTAAAACATTAACCGAGGAAGATATGAAAAACTTATATAAAAACCACAAGGTAGATATACCTAAACCCAATAATTATTGTAAAACTGTGCGTGGTCGTGACCCTTATGATACTACCCAAATACTTAAACGTACTGATAAAGTACCTATGAGCCAAAACAATAAAAATAGATTATTGAGCTACAAAGGTAATCCTAGTATACAAAAAGTTTTAGATAAAGGCATACTTACCCTTAACGATATTAAGTATGATATTAAGCTAGGGTATATAACTAAGAACCCTAGTTAAGGCTTTATATAAGCCGTTTTAAGCCCTTGACTTTACTAAAAGGTAGGTAGGCTTTATTACTTAAATCAAACCTTAAAAAGCCCTTCTTATTTATTGATTATCGTTTACTTATTAACCCTTCGTATATATTATATTAAGTATATATTTATATTAAGGAGTAATATATGAGTAACGATATAAAAATGATTTTTTCACCTAACCACGCTCTAGAATCCCACTGGGTTATAAGCTACGGCAGTTCATCTTTAGATGACCGTGAAGAAATTATATGTTACCATCAAAGTGAAGTTGAGGCGGGTTGTAATTTAGTTGACCAAAGATATAATCCTAAAACTATATACGTTTTTAAACGCCCTGACGACACTGACCAAGATGCATATTTCTGGAAAGGCGGTGCGTTATCGGTTAATGGTAAATAGTATGGAAATAACTTCAGATATACCTTTACCTAGTAAAGAATCTAGGTTTAAACAAAAGTATTATTTTTACAAGTTAGATGTAGGTGATAGCTTTGCTATACCTTATAAAAGTGAAACTGATATAGCTCGTTTTAGAGCTGCAGTAAGTGCTTATACAACCCGTAATAAAAGAGTTTTAACAACCCGCACTACTACCGAAGACGGTGAAAAAATGTGCAGAGTATGGAGAGTCGAATGATGAGTGTACCACACCCTAATGAACCTATGACTAAACAACCTAAGGTTATGACATATAATCTATTGTTATACGCTAATGAACGTTCTATAGAACTAGGATATAACCGTAACATAGAAATAGATAACTTTATAGAAGCTGTAGGTCAGTATGGGGTAGAACCTGAAACAGCTTATTACCCTGTTAAAGCATTAATGTTGCATAAACACGCTGACGGTGAACCCACCGACCCACACATGAGGGTAATGGTTATTGGACCTGAAGGCGTTTCAGTTATATTAGATTGTCCTTTAGATATTTATGCTAAACTTCCTTATATTGATATGAATACAGGGGGACAAGTAAACATTAACTGATGAAAGAAAGAGTGTCATATTTACGTTGTACTTTGCCAGGGTGTGATAACCCCTTAGCAGGGCAAAGAACTAAGTATTGTAGCCAGAAGTGTCAAGAAAGAATGTCAAGTATTTTACGGTCAAAAGAATGTAAAGGTGTGTACGCTCCTATGGATTGGGCTGGTGGACCTAGAGGTATGATAAGTGAAAGCTCGGTTAAAAAAGATGAAAGTTTTGTAGGTAATAGTGACCGCTTTAGTATTGATGATTACGGTATTGACCCAGAAATATTTGCTATAGCTGAAGCTAACCATGAAAAATACATACGTGACAGAGGTGAGTATGAAGCTAGGGTAGTAATTGACGGTTTAACTATATTTCAAGAAGAATATAATAAACACCATGAAGTAAGCTATGCTGCAGAGAAAGCTAGAATCAATGCAGCTAATTTAACAGATGATGAAAGACAACTTAGAAACGATAAACAAAAAAGTATCAGTAGAGAGTATTACGCTAGAAATAGAGAATATTTATCTGAGCGTCAAAGAAAAAGATACGCAGAAAATGTAGAGAAATACAGAAGTTATAGCAGAGATTATTATGCCAAAAACAAAAACAAACCTAACACCTAAACAAGAAAAGTACGCCCAAAACGTAGCTAAAGGTATGAAGAAAAAAGACGCTGCCATACAGGCAGGCTACAGTGAGAAAAATGCTACTCGTGCGGGGTACGTTCTAGACTCAGAAGCTAACCCATTAGTAAAGCAAAGAATAAATGCACTACAAGAAAAAGCAGCAACTAAAGTTGTGTTAGACCTTAGTACTCACCTTACTGACCTTAAAGATATAAGAGAAGGGGCTATGCGTAATGGTGCTTGGTCTGCTGCGGTTACTGCGGAAGTGGCTAGGGGTAAAGCAGCAGGACTTTACGTAAACCGTAGTGAATTAACGGTCAACAGAGTTGACACTATGTCAAAAGAAGAAGTATTACAACGCATGCAACAATTATATGATGATACTGGCGGGATATTACCGACTTACAAAATAATAGAAGGTGAAACTAAAAGTGAGTAAGTATTTTAGTGACCTACTTAGTAAATTTTTAGAGTGGTCTCTTCAAAGAAGAGCAGATAAAATATCTAGGAGAAATAAGTGAGTAAGTGGCACGGTGGTAAAGGTAGTAGAAGACGACCTGAGAATCCAAGTAACTGGGATAAAAACTGGGAGCGTATATTCAATAAAGCTAAAGAAGATAAAGTACGGGAGATCAGTGACTTAGATAACGTGACCGAAGAAAAACCAGCTAAGAAAAAATGGTAGATGAAAAATTATATATCACTACCTGGAAAATAACTGATGAAGATGGTAATGAAAAAGTATTTCCTGGACCTATGTTATATGCCCATGACTTTGATGAAGCTAACCGAGAAGCAAAAATATTAAAAATAGAAATAGTGGGTGAGTTTGACTTAGACACTATGAAAAAAATACTACACTAAAGGAGTACTTAATGGATAGGTCAAAACCTTACAGAATTAAAAACACTATGTTAGCCATACAGTCAGACTGGATGATTAATAAAACTACTTTGGCTATGGTACAAGACGCCGAACCTGAACTTATAAAATTTCATGAAGGTGACGGTACTCAAGAATTAAAAATACCTTTACAAGAATATATAAAAGAAGAACTACCTGACGTTTACTCAGTGCCTTTGTTTACCCCTGACTTCTGTGATATGATGTTAGATGAAATAAAAAACATGGAACTTTATTTAGGGTTTAAAGAAAACTCAGACGAGGACGAGTTACGACAAATACCAGAAATTACCCTACAAGACAATATCCCACAGTTATCTAGTAATTTACATAGCGTAGTATTAAACCACATGAACCCGTTATTTACCGCAGTATGGCAACGTTACAGTTTAAAGATAAACTCAATACAGTTAGCTAACTATAATCTAGCTAAAAGAGAACAAGGCGAATGGCATCATGACGCTAGTGCTGATATAAGTGTAGTTGTGCCTTTAAATACCGGTGATTATGAAGGCGGAGGTACTGAGTTCCATGGTAGAGGCGTTGTACCCCCTTTACCACGAGGTCATGCCTTATTTTTCCCTAGTTTTACACACATGCACCGTGGTCTAAAAGTTGATAAAGGAGACAGGTATCTACTAGTATTTTGGTTACTAGGGGCGTATGACTAAGCTTTACTATGGTAGGCATGTAAGTTTTAATAAACTAAGTTAATATAAGGAGTAACTAATGGATAATAAACCCAAACAAAATAAACTAAAGCTTGTATCAGACAAGCCTAACCTAAAGACATACTACGTACCATTTACTAAAATTACTGTAGAGTTGTATCCTGTCAAAGCTAATTCAGAAGAATACGCTATATATAGGGCTAACAAAGGTGATTACGAAAGTATAGCTAAAAAAATCACTCTTGAAGAAAATTTTACTAACGACGTATATCTTACCCCAGACGTAAATACTACCGAACTATTCAGTAGACAAATTGATCACTTTAAACTTGATATAAAAGATTTTGACTATCCTATACCTTCTAGTAAATCATAGGTAAAGTTAATTATTAAATAATATATAACGGGAGTTAATATGGATAAAGAAGTAGTAGAAGCGGTAAATGATTCTGTTGAACGTATACGTAAAGTAGTACACAAAGCAATGGAAGATAACCCTAATGACATAGAAAATAACCTAGCTAACCACGGAGCATTAATTCAAATAGAAATGTGTGTATCTAGTTATTTTGACTTTGCTAATAAAATTTACAATGACCAGTAAATGTACTCACGAGTGGAGTAATAGTATAGGTATTAATAGTTTAGGTACTTTAGAGGATGTTCTTGAGTGTGAAAAGTGTGGGCTAAGAAAGTTTACTCACCCTCAAGAAAAACCAGAACACCTAAAACATGTACCGAGTAAAAGGTTTGATGCTTTAGTAGAGTTATTCAAGCCAAGAATATAAAATTGGGAGGTAGTAGCATTCCTATAACAGCTGTTTACTAAGTGACGGCGAAATCGACCTAGATGTGTGTGATACCCTTGCTACAAGTTCATGGCGAAAGCCGTACAAATATGAACTTCTATTAGTTATAGCCTCCTTCAGCACAGTCAATAGTATGGCTGCGTTGCATAATGATCGGGTTAATCTAGGACACTTAGTACAATTTAAAATAATTCCATGTTACATGGATATTATGGTCTGCTTGTTTAGTGGTGGACTACCCAAAAGTGTATGTTGCCATGTAGCATGGCTCCAAACTTTACAATATACGCTACACTAAACACTCTTATCTTTCCTTTTGACTATGCTTTACTTTACTTATGATCATTTATATAATAAGTGCGTACTTTAAATAAAACCCTTTAAGGAGGAAACAATATGAATAAAGCTACTAAAAAGAAAGCCGTCTCAGTTGAGAGTGCGGTTAAAGAAACCAAAGTCAACGTTACGTTGAAGTTTGGTAAATTCCATCCTGATGCTAAATTAAAAGCAACAGGTAAAAAAGTAACCAGTGAGGATAATAACGCTAGAGTTAAATCCGTAAATGGTAAAACTGTAAAAGAAGCATTAGCAGGGGGTTTATACACTGCTACTGACCTTAATTATGACATCAATAAAATTAAAACTTTAGCGATTGTCTAGTGGTACGGGATGTAGTTTATGTTTAGGATTATCCTTTACCATGTACCGCATCCCTTTAATACTATATTTAGTTAATTAATAATTTATAGGAGTAAATTATGTCAAAACCAAAAAAATGTGTTATCTGTACAGGTGACATAGAACAGAAAAAAACCCCAGAGGGTAAAGTATATTGGGATAGCGGTGAAAACGCTGAGCCTTATGCTGAAGGTAGATGTTGTAGTTTGTGTAACGCTGTTTATGTGTTACCTTTAAGAATGGCTACTGCGGGGTTAAAAATATGAACCTAACTGATAAACAAAAAGAGTATATGCCTTACTTTGTTATGCTTGACCTTATGCAAGAGTCAGGTCAAATGAATATGTACGGTGCACCAGCTAAACTGCGTGAACTGCACCCCGAACTAGGTAGACGTGAGTCGGTTGACGTAGCTAGTGAGTGGATGAAAAGTAAAACGGGGGCGGGTAATGAGTGATAGAACTATGCCGAAGGGCTTACAAATACTTGACTCTGAACCAACTGAGGTTAAAAATCCTTACACAGGTGAAGCGGTTACCTTAGAACCTGACGCGATGGCAGTCTACGATATGATAAAAGGTAGTGAAGCTATGAACTTACATCAGTATGTCCGCGAAGGACTTGATTGGTTTAGAAAACATGAACCTAAAGCCTATATGGTTTTATTAGACTAATATGATTAATCTAGAAGACAGTAAAGGCATACTTATAAACGCTATGGGTGATTTACCCTTTAGTAACGGGGAGGTGCTAATTATTAGTCCTCCTCTTACTAAAGATTTACACGACAGTTGTCCTGAATTTAGTGATATTTGTAAACTCATAGTTTGGGTTGACGGCAGATACGTAATACTACACTGCGAAACAGTAGATGACGGTAGGTTTACTAGCCACCGCTCAGTGCACAGTGCTATAAACCATATCCCTGATGCGGTTGTTTTAGCTTGGGCGAATGCTTAACCCGTGGACCCAGTCAAACGCAGAGCAGTACGCATTATATTTTGGTTATGGTTCTTCTTGTGCGTAGGTATTATCTTTTAGACTATCCTATACCTTGTAGTTGATCCTTTTTATACTATATAGGTAATTAAATAAAGGAATAAATTATGAGTAAAGATACTAATTGGAAAAAGAAAGTGTCCCCGACTACTGGCGAGTCAGCATGGCATAAACGAGATAAAGACGGCTCTATAGTCTTTACCTTTAAAGACCCTACTGACCCTGTTAATGAGGCTGGGCGTAAAAAAGCTCAAGTGATTATTGACCATATCAATGAGTTAAATAGTCGTGGATAGTTGTACTTTGTGTTGCGAGCCTATCAATAACGGTAGAGCACAACTAGGTTATTCTACTTGTCTTGATTGTGGTGAGGCTATAGCTAACGAACTAGCCGAGAAGCGTAAAAAACAGGTAGCCCCCGCATATAATAAAGGTGCTTACCAGTATATAACTATTAATGATACTAAAAGTATCGGGAGATAATCATGGCTAAATACGAT
>Ga0209634_1000918_pt1 | contig 22210 bp, 28 predicted proteins | sample LinPmetageLP40_FD_184043 | JGI IMG/M metagenome (GOLD analysis project Ga0209634, IMG submission 184043) | Marine viral communities from the Pacific Ocean - LP-40 (SPAdes) (version 2) | ecosystem: Environmental > Aquatic > Marine > Oceanic | place: Pacific Ocean | collected 2010-08-26 | reverse complement strand
TGGCGACTACTTTCCACTTTTCCTGGTGATTACAAAATAGCATAAATGTACATTTATGCTATTTTGTAATCACCAGGAAAAGTGGAAAGTAGTCGCCATTTAACTGATTTAGTAGAATTCACCCGACTGAAATCTCCTAAAATACGAGGGCTCCTGATTCACCAGAATTCACCCCACTAAAATCTCGTAAATCACTAGAAAACGGGGGGGTCGGGCTCGGCCACGTGCATACCCCATGTATCGGGCTTTCCCTCGCTCGCTTTGCTCGCTCGCTCCCCCCCAAAAAAGTTGTAAATGCTGAATCTGTATTCTAATATCTTTTCTTATATATCTCAGAAGTTCTTCCTACACCACGTAGACAACTTTTTTCTTTGTTAAATATGAAACTCAATATCTGTATCAGCCCTTACAACTTTTTTCTATGCTTGATGATTTCTTTTCAACACACACCATACTCAGTCTTATTTTATTATTTTTCCAGTTTTTTTCCAGTATTTAAATTCGGCGAACTTGATTCCGTGTGATGAAAGATGTTGGAAATCTTCTTCATTTATTTTACCATTTGCGTGCAACTCTTCCAATGTTTTTTTCCACTTTGGCTGTTTCTCAACATACACTTTCTTAACAAACCCAAGATATTTAACATTATTAATTTTACAATAGTCTTCGCAAAACCCACCCAGTTTATAGGTGACCCAATCCATATTTTCGTCTGGATGTTCACGATGAAATTTAACAAAATAATAATTAATCATCGTGCTAAAGAAATCTTTCTTGTGTGCCCCACAATGATTGAATTTTAATTTTTCCAAGAAGTAATAAACAAAATCATCAATTTTCATTTCAGCCCACGTCTTGCATACAAAACCCTCACCAAATCCATTTATATCTTCAGGATGACCATTCATCCACTCGTCAACAAATTCTCCTACGGTAATATCTTTTGGAATAAAATCACAATTAGACCAAGTGTTTCCTCCACCACAATATTCGCCATAGATAAGCCTCGTGTCTGCTCTGGATTGAAACCCTTTGTCTGCCTCATAATATGGCTGTAAAACTGCATTACGAATATTATAATAGTTTAGCACTGGGTTCACGCCAAACATTTTGCTATAGAGCAATTTATCATTGGCTTCTTTTTTCATTTCGTCCAACCATTCCTGTGGGGGTGGTGGTAAATTATTAATTTCTTGTTGCGTGATAGCAGGCATTACATTTATTATAGAGATGTCTCTAACCCCTTTACAATGAGATATAATATATATATATGTCTAAAGTATTTTAGTAAAAAAGTTTTCAAAAATTACTTGCAGGATTGAGCACCGAATAATAATTCTGATTTTCGCAAATTAAAAACGACATTCTCTCTCTGACCAAAACGAAAACAATTTTATGATGAATGATTACGCATATGTCTCTCATTAATGCCCGATGCAACTTACGATATATTATATCAGTTAATTCAACAGGCAATCTTTCATCAAGAAATTTTATAATCATAATATATAGCTATATAATATATTATGGAAAATCAGACTCTCGCAACGATTTTAGATAATGAAGATTTGCCTCACGGTGGAGACTGGTATGCAGGTATGGCTGCTCTCGTCGCCTCAATCGCCGCTGCTATAGGCAGTATTATATACGCATCTAAACATATTAAAAAATCGTCGTGTCTAGGCAGTAAATGTGAACAAGAAGTAATGGTTGAATCAGCCATTCCTCCACCCCGCTCAACTACGACAAATTTGTAAAATTAAATCTAGGATAATTATATATGACTACTTTTAATAGCGACGGAATCCCAATTCACAACAGTAAAGTTTTAGTTTCATCAGCTAGCGGTGTAGCAGTTTATGCAGGAAGTTTGCCGGTGCCCGTGAGTGACCCCAACAATCGTAAAGGTTGGTATTATGCAAAAACTGCGGGTGCTGAAAAATTCAATTATTATTATTACGGAGAGGGCAGTCGCCCCATACAGCTCAGAGAAGTGAAAGAATATTATTTTGTCGGAGCGGTTGATACCTATGTAAATCACTCGTCTCTCCCATTTCTCATCGTCTACACAAAACCTTTAGGAGACGGGCAAGATGGTGGTTCGTGGTACCGTACTAGAATTATTTATTCTTTACCAACATCAGAATTAATTCAGCTTGGAATTAAAGCTCAGTTCTCAAGTGTCGCCAACACAGGAACACGTTTTCCATATGCCCAAAAACATCTGAGCACTGTGCTTGTCACGGGCCCCAACAACCCAGCTGAAGAAATTTTAACAATGTCAGTTCACAGCGACAGTGCTGCAGACAACGGTGCTAAAATACTAATTTCTCACGTGGGCTACGAGTTGCACAATCGTGATGAAAAGGTTAATATTTTATTATCTGCATAATAGTAATGAGAAATAATACTATCTATCATAATATACCATATATAGCATTCACCATTTTAGAATTTGTTGGGTGTGCTATGATTTCATTTATTTTAGGAATATGTTTTGAACGTGCACGATGCTGCAGACGGCGGGGACAAATTGATTTAATTTAATAATATAGTATAGTATGACGTATATTATTGGAGATATTCACGAAGAAATTAAAAAGATGGACGAAAACTCGGTTGATTTAATTTATACGAACCCGCCATTTGCAACAACTAGCAAAAAATGGGACACTCCTCTACGATGGGCCGAACTTTGGAAACAGATGGATAGAGTGTTGAAACCAGATGGTGTGGTGTTGCTGCATTGTGCGATACCTTTCACGTATGAATTAATAAGCATACGAAAGCCAAAATATCATTACACGTGGGTGAAAACAAGTGCTACCAATTTTTTCCAAGCAAAAAAACAGCCATTACGACAAGTAGAGGAAATTTTGGTTTATTATAAATCAAACCACACATACAACCCACAAATGATTGGTGAGGAGATTATGACTAGGTCGCGTGGACATTATGCAGGTGACAATACCTATTATGGAAAACAAACACCAGTCCAAAGTACACAAAAGGGTAGATACCCAACAAATTTTTTAGGTAAGTTCTCTCGTAAAATACAATCTAAATCTCCAAAGTCTATAAGCGACGATATAATGATACGAATGATATCAACATATTCTAATCCAAGTGAGACTGTTTTAGATATGACGTGTTGTGACGATGGATTGGGAACGTTGTGTGAAGGGTTAAATCGTAATTATATAGGCGTTGATATTAGTGATGAATTTTTAAAAAATAAAATATAAATCAAATGTATAATGATTGATGCAAAGGAAATGAAAAAGTTGATGACACATTCTAAGAAGCACGCTGGGGGTATGAAGTCAAAACATATGAAAAATATGAAAAAGTTTATGACGGCAGGCGACAGTTTTATCGTAGCCCACAACAAGGCTAAAAAAATGGACAGTAAAAAATCTTCGTATTAAGTATGGCGACCTACAAACAAAAATTCAACAAGAAGTATAAGTTTAGCAAAGACAAATCTCACAGTGTAGCTGAAATTGCTAGATTGACTGGATACAAATATAAGAATTTATTGAAAATAAGAGAGAAAGGAATGGGTGCATTTTATTCAAACCCGTCATCTGTAAGACCAAATGTTTCCAGTGCAACTCAGTGGGGTGTTGCTAGAATTTATTCTGCGGTGATGGGCGGAAAAGCTGCAAAAATTGATAAAGACTTACTTCGTTAAAATACTTATAGACATATGAATAAAGTATTTTAATAATGCCGAAATATACAGTCGCCAAATATACCTATATAGGTCATTATGATTATTTAATTCGTTTGCACTGCAAACCCACAAAAGACTCAGAATTTAATTATCGCACTTGGTATTTGCCTAAAGCAGACTATACCCTAGACGAGGTTAAGTTATTTAGAAATGCACGAATGGCTGAATTAGAAAAAGAAGGTCTGCGAGGAACTGATGGCCGTAGACGAATGGAAACCTCCAAAACAATTGGTATGAAATAATTAGATTACTGCCTGTGAAGAAAAGTAAAGGTAGACGTTAGATGGTACGTTGTTAGCACCAGTCTGGAGTTGCATAGTAAATCTGTTCTTAGACAAGTCAACAAGCCCATCAAAGTCTAAACCAAGACCGAAACCCTGGTTTGCCTTGAACACATCTTTCGCAACTTGGTTATGACCGGCAACACCCATAGCGTCAATAAATCGCTCAAGCATCTCTGTGCGGTCAGTCAGCGAATAAGTAATTAAAGAATTAGTTTGGTCATTAAATAAGTATTGCACTTCTGTAAGTGCCTGCGGTTCTTCAAGAGCAAGAGCATTATCAACGATACTGTTTTCGTGTCGTGTATCGCAGAACGAAGCAACAACAGATGAGCACATCGCAGGAACATTAGCCGAAACAGATGCAGAACCAGAGAGAATGTTAGATTTAATGTTGAAGACCGTTCTCATACCCGTCTCAGATTTAGAGCCATCATCAGGAACAGACCGATAGGTGCAACGAAGATTTTTCAACTGGTAAATAGATGCCGCAGTCTGGCCTGAGCCCATAAGTGCAACACGGTTTCGTGCAAGATTGCACGTGAGTGTAATTGGTCCCGTCTTGCTCGCGGGCAAATCAGAACCAGACATACGGTTCAGTGCACAGACAGGTTTCAATGAAAAATCCACGTCTTGTGCTTTTTGTGTAGAACCCGCTCCTGCAGTCGTGTTAATCTGCTGACCACAAAGGTTTGGCCAGATATCAAGATGGCCTCGCAATTCGCACATTAAATCACTGTTAAGTAAATCAAGACGGTCGTACGATGCGTGTGCCGCCATAGCTACCCACCGATTATAATTTTGAATTGACTCAACAAGGCCACCCGAGAGAGTGGAGACTTGGACACTGTCAATAAAAGCGTGTGCACCGGCACATCTATCAAATCCACAGTTCACAGCCGATGGGTTTGTGCCGTCTGCTAAAATAGCTAAATCTGCAAGGACTCTCACACTGTTTTTTAACAAAGACCGTCCCTCCCCAACGTTAATGACAAAATCAACGTTATCAAATTCCGTATAAGTATCTTGGGTTGCCTGTGGTTCAACCTGGTGGTATAAAACTTCTTGTCGTAAATCATTGCTCATTATAAAAAATACAAACATTTTTATTTTGTATTTTTTTACGAATTAATCAAATTTTATTTATGCTTTGATAGATTTAACCATTTGCTTATATATTCTGATGTCTTGGACTCCAGCTGCACTTTCAATCTGAATATCAACATATTTTGGCCGTGCAGATAACGGCAGAGTTTCTATAATAGTAGAATTTCGTTTATCAAACATATTTGCTTGTATTGGTGCAACTGGTGTGATTCGTGCAAATTTCAGCTGAGCGTTTCGCCAGTCGGTGTACTGGTTGTCAAGTGCCCGAGTAAGACGGTCATACTGAAGTGGCGAGTCTACAAAAATACTTCGGTTGCCGGTCTGGTCTTCGTTGTTGACGGCGTATCGGTAACTCTGGTATATAGTAGATGGTAAAATTTCATTCCGAGGTGCTAAACACACCATCATATGTTCAGCTTCACCTTCCATCGTGTAGCCACGAGCAAAAGAAGTTAATGCATTACCGTTGTCTTCTTCGGTAGAGTAAGTGATGTATTGGTATTCATCTGGTGTCTTCATAGAAGGACGAGTAAAAAGCACAAGTTCTGCACGATTGACTGTAATATTTGAATGGTAAGTGTTATCAGCCTTAATCAGAATAGCAGAAAGGTCTTGTACGACTGCACCTGGATTTGTAAACCAGTTTGCAGCGGTCTTGATAGTAACTTTGTTGGTTCCTGGAATAAATTGGATAGTATCAATAACAGCAGGAAGGTCAGCCACAGCAGGTGCCGAAGCACCACCATTACCCGTTGCTGTCGCAGAGACCAGAATACGCTCACCAACGTAAAATGGTAATGTTTGCTGATAGTCGGTGTATTCATACGTCAAGATTATACTATTAGTTGCACCGGCAGCGGCTTGAACTGGAATACCTGGTTGTGGCTCGCCTTGACCCCACATCGCTGCCCCATCAAACGAAAGGCTAGTATTTTCTGAACCACCCAATTGGTCAACTTTAACCTTTTTCCAATTTGTTTCCATATGGATTCGTGTGGTTCCGAATTTGGAAGTAGAAGTATCCCAAGCGTCAGCCCCCTCAGCAATACCAAAGACAGATTTTAATGGAACTTTAACATCACGTGCAAGTTGTCGTGATACAGCACCAGTAACTTTAGTTCCTACATCGTCGGTATTTCGTGAAACACAGTCAAGGAAATACGATGTCTGGTTTCCTAAACCACGAACAGATTTAGGAGCCGTGAAGGCATTCATATCGTCCTTGCGTTCTTCAGCGTCGTGTTCGGCATTGAACAAAGCACTTTTAAGCGTATCAACACGCCTAATGGATTCTATTTGGCCTTTGTCGCAAGAAATTCTTGCATTACGAATAAGAGCAGAGTTGGGTGCCTGGTAAGCTTCGCCTATTGACCCCATACCGTCAATTTTAAGAACAGCATTAATAGGGTCTTCAACCGTGAATGTACCGCCCCCAGCGTTTGCACCCGCTGCTGGTGTAATTTCTGTATTGAAAGCCACGTAAGATTTCGTCATATCAATAATCATACCTGATGGAATTTCAAAATCTACCAAATTAAGTGTAGATGGAACGGTACCGCCCGCTGCAATAGCCCGACCGTCCCACTGTGCTGCAAATCCTTGTTGTGAACCTATACGAATAACTTTATCACTCATTATAAAATATCTAGTTATTTTATTTTCAGATATTTTACACAAATTTTAAAATTTTAAACATTCTGGAATCCTGAGGCTATTGCAACGTGTGCCTGTGGTGGAGCAGGCATCACTGGAACTGACGGTATTCTTTTTTTTGCTGCCGCTCCTATACCCAAAGCTGCACCACCAAGAAGTGTGAATATATCTAATCCTGGTATAGCGTCTAAGCCTCCTAATAATGCCTCACCAAATCCTACTGCCGCGTCTTCGCCACCACTAGCCGCTGCCGCTACCTTTGCCGCTGCTTGTGCCGCTTCGTCAGAATCAAATATTGCCGGTGCCGCTTTAGATGCTCCTGCCGCTGCTTGTGCCGCCACATCAACCTCTGGTGTCGCCGATGCCCCCCCCGTTGCAAAAGCGGATGATGTCGTTTGGCCTATGGCTGTTGAACCCGCCTCTTCGCCACCGAAGGTTGTGGTTTGGAGAACTGCGTCGTCTGTAGGTTCAGATGCTTCAAATCCTGTTGCGCCCTCAGGTCCCTCAAAATCATCGTCATCAACAATATCGTCAAAGTCGTCATCACCATCGCCAAATGTCGTCAATTGCAATGTACCCGATACTGGAGCAACGTCTTCGGCTGCCTCCTCGCCCGCTGCCTCCGCTCCTTCTTCACCCCCAGTGCTTGCAACAGCAGATGGATTTGCTCCTACAGCTCCTCTTGTTGCCTGAGATAAACCATCTTGAACTTTTGTAATTCCTTTGTTAACTATATCCTTTACACCATCAATAGCTTTCTTTTTGAGCTGACTCGCATATTGTTTAACCAGTGGGTCGCCTAATAAACCTTTAATTACACCTTTGCCCCCCATCATAACTTTTAAACTCGCTAATCCTTCTTCAACGGTTTTAGATGTTTCTTCCTTTTTATCTTTTAATTTTGCTGCCGCTTCTCCTGCTTTTATCTGGCCTTCAGCAAGCGTATCGCCCAATGAGGTATTCATATTTGCGAAAACATCTGACATTATATACTATATCGTATAAAATAAAGAAATTATTTTTTAAAGTAATATTATATGCACGAAATTAATGTTTATAAAGTTCAGGATAAAACTGATAACAATCACCAAGCTATGCCGTTGTTTGATTCGCCTTTTAAAATACTTATCAATGGTAAGTCGCAACTCTCAGGAAAAACTACGCTAATTTTAAATATGCTAATGAATCCAGAATTTGGCTATAATAAGATGTTTGAGAACGGCGAAAATATCTATATCATTAGTGATAATAAATTGGATAACAAGATTAAAATTTTGATGGAATATAAAGACATACCTGCAGAAAACCATTTTCCGTATGACGAGCAAACATTGGAAATGTTGTATGAAAATTTAGAAGAAGAAGCAATAATAGAGATGGACGAAAATGGTAAGATTACACCGAAACTACTGATTTTTGATGACGTAGGTGCAAGCGGTAATTTAAAAAATAAAAATTTTGGAATTATTACGAAACTGGCCGCCGTGGGTCGCCACATCAACTGTAGCCAAATATACACGTCACAAAGGTTCTCAATGATTAGTACTCAGCTACGTTCCAACCTTACGGGTGCTATATTATTCAACACATCTATGAAGGAGCTTGAGCTTATTTCAGATGACTTTAATTATAAATCTACGAAGAAATCGTTTATAGAAATGTTTAGGAGAGAGACAGACAAGCCCCGCTCGTTCTTGGTTGTTAATTTCACTAATCCTGGTGGATTATATATGAATTCAAAGTTTCAAACAATTGCATAAAAAAATAAAAATTTAATTATTGTATTAATTTATAATGCCCACTCGTGAAATATTGATGTCTCACCCTGTTGCTACCCTACGTGCAGAGATAGCAAAAGCTAACTTGTCGCAGAAAGCAGATAAAAATTTGTTTAAGCGTGCTGTATCTAGAATGCGAAAAGACGAACTTATTGCTGTAATGATGGCTCCGGCATACAAAGACCGATTTCATCATATCAAGATGAATGAAAAAGGTGCTGGAAAACCAAAGAAACAGCCACGATATCCTGCAGTTGAAAAAGCGAAGGAAGAAATGGCCACACCAAAAAAGCGACGTGTTGCACGACCATCAACACCTGTCTTTGATGTGCCTGATTCAGCACCCACGCCAATTAAATCAAAGAAAAAACCTAAGAAAAAGAAAAACGTAAAACTTACCATTGTTGATAAAGAAGAACCGCTTACTGCAACCAAAGCCGACGGCACAGTCATTGAATTGAAAAAACGTGTACGAAAAAGAAAACCACCAAAAAGATTGTCTTAATATATCTATAAAATAAGGGTTTAAATAAATAGCCTCTTTTATTCTATGGATAACACAAATACTAATGATGGTATGGAATTAATTGGCCAAGTCTACAAACTTACGTGCAACGACAAATCTTTTGAAGAATGTTATATAGGCTCTACTATAAATTTATATTCACGATTACACAAACATAAATATAATGCAACAAACACCAACAGCGACAAATTTAATCTAACTATTTATAAAAAAATACGTGAAAATGGCGGTTGGGGTAACTGGGGCTGTTCTGTTTTAGAAACCACAAAAAATCCTACACGTACGGAATTAATTCAGCTTGAGAGAAAACACTATGAATTAAATAAAGAATTATCAACATTAAATACAAAATATTGCGGACGCTCCAAAAAAGAAGGCTGGCGTGCGTGGAAACAATTAAATCCAGATTATTGTAAAAATTACCAAGAAAAAAATAAAGACAAGCTTAAACAATATTGTCATAAATATTACGATGAAAACAGAGAGAAGTTGCAAGCTAGAAATAATATGGCCATTACCTGCGAATGTGGCTCTATTGTAAATCGTAGCGGGCTCTCACGACACAGGCGAACACAAAAACATCTTAATAATATATAATAAAAAAGGGGTTAGATAAATCCTATAATAAGTGTAATGAACCACATTGAGCTTTTTTCTGGAACTATAGTTTAAATTTACGTTTATAATTAGCAATTGCAGATTTTAATGTGGGTTTTTCCCACAAAATATATCTTGACAATGAGCCTGGTGTCATAAATGCTGACCAATTTTCTCGTTTAGCGTGTCTTTTTAAATAACTTTGTTTGACCTTCTCTCTTTCACCACTGTTCTTAATATAATATGGAGAGTCCTTATCATTTAGCAACGTAAAGTCTCTAAAATTTGATGCACCAAAATGTGTAGTAATTGTTTTACCATCGTCTTTTTCAAATACAGCCATCAGTTTTTTACCTCTACGGGTACTGGGTTTTATTTCTAATAATTTCATATATATATTATATTTAGAATTATTTTCTTGATTTTAATGTTATAGCTAATGATATTCTTTTTTTCATTAATGGGGTCATCTTACGTTCTTTACCATTCAACATAAAAGTCTTGCCGTTTTCTTTTTTTACTAATCTTCGCAAAAGAGCCATTGGAATGTTTTTCTTCACTGGAATGCCTAATTGTTTAGACAATGCACCTTCTTTAATTTTAAAATCACCATCACCTAAATCAATCGTTGTTTTTTGGTACGCCATTATATAAGTTCAATATATTAATTTATTTTATTGTTTATTAATATAATGGAAGAAGAACCAAAAGTGAAGCAACGAAAAGCGATTTCGCCAGAACGTAAAAAAAAGCTCCTAGAGAATCTGGCTAAAGCGAGACAGCGTGCAAAAGAAGTGAGAGAAGAGAAAAAAGCGTTGCTTAATGCTAAAAAAGCTCAGACGAAAAAAGAACCTGAACCAAAGGCAAAAGTTGAAAGCCCGCCGGTACCAGACCCTCGTGATGCTGAACTTGAAAGATTACGTAATCAGGTCAAGAGCTTCACGTTGCAAGATATAGCACGAAAATCCAAGCCTAAGCCCAAGCCCAAGCCCAAGCGTCCAGACACGCCACCACCAGACCCTAGTCCTCCAAAGAATGAGTTGATACAGGTTTTGGAAACCCCCACGATTTTGGAAGAAAGGTCTTCAGTTCAGTCACCCCCGCCTCCGCCCGACCCCGAGTACGAAGCCCCACCCGTGAAAGCGACACCCAAGCCTCCACCAAAAGCACCGTCGCAACCTGCAAAGAAATCGCCACAACAAACCCCAGTCCATACACCAAATACAGAAATCCAAAAACCATCACCTCCAAAACCCCATAAAGCATTTCGTAAAAAGCGAGAACGACATTACTAATCATACATTCTAATATATATAATAATAAAGTAAATTAATCTAAAGAAATCTCTATAAGAAGGTTATGGAGTACTACCCAATAGAAAATTATGAAGGCATATACGAAATTAATAAAAATGGTGATGTTATCAGGGTGATGAAATCTGGTGCATTAAAACCTGTTAAAATGCGAAGAACACACCACGGCCAGAAAACGCTAACCTTGTGCAAAAAAGGAGAAAAAAAGAAATTCATAACATTAATGAGGCTAGTATTCAATACTTTTGCCCCAGAAAATATTAGAAACAGTGGTAAATTATATGATTTAATTCTCACAAATGGTAAAAAAAGCGATTGTTCGTTTGATAATATTGAATGGTATGAAAGAGAAAAACCATATTTATCAGATTACGACAACCTATCTAAGTGTGAAAAATTTGCACACGATACCAAATATATAACATATGTCAAAGACGTTGATGGGCGTGAATTTTATGTTTTCAAACGAATTATAGGATTAGAACAATATAAGGAAATGTGGAACATTGACAGGATTGAAGAAAACTTAGACTATTTACAGTCTAAATATAAAGAATGGCTTGCATTTTTGCCTGCTACGTAAAAAAAGTTGTAAGGGCTGATTCAGAATCTCAAGATGTTTCTCCATAATCAAATTAGTTTTTCTCCATATCCTTCGGAAAACAAATATCAAAGTAAAAAGTTAAACTCAAATTCCCAATCAGCACTTACAACTTTTTTAAACATTAAATAAAATAATAAACATTGTTACCTATTTCAGAGTCGTCCGACATCGTCTGCACACATCACAGTACCATCTTTGTTGAACCACGTACCACACTTTTTCTGGTATACTTCTGCCGACTCTGTCTTTAGAGGCCGTTCAATACCAAGAATTTTATTTTTCAAATCCTGAGCAAAACTGGTCTTCAATAACTTTTGTGGCCTAAGGTCTTCTCTCTCCTTGTGAACCAAATCTATCAAATCAATTAATTCAGCTCCATAAAAATATTTATCTGCATACACGTAAGAATAATGGTAATGGCTCATATAATCTTTGGCTATATATTATTTTCCAACTTTATTATATATAAAATAGGGTTAAAGAAATACCTAGATTATGTATATCAATATGAATACCACTCAAACCCAAGCTGAATACAGAAAACAATATTTGAAGGAATACCAAAAAGCAAACCCAGAGCAAACTAAAAAAGCGAAAGCAAAGTGGCGTGAAGCAAACCGGCAACAAACCCGTGATTATGCTAAATCGTACTATGCACTGAACAAGGATAAATACAATGAGCGGTATGAAGCAAACAAAGAAGAGCTTACTCAAAAAGCCAGAGACTATCACCACACTGAAAAGGGTAAAAAGAGTCATATGATTTCATACTGGAAAGGCAAACGAAAAATCGTGCACGATGACTTTGACACACTCTATGATGATTATACTAAATCAACAATGTGCGATAAATGCGATATGCCGTATGGTGAACGTGGCGATGGTACGGGGTCATATAAATGTCTTGCTCTGAAATTCGGAACGAAGGAAGTTGCGGGTATTAGCTGTTTTAGGTGTATGAACCGTGAGAAAATCATAGCAAAAAATAAAGCATTTAAATCTGCACTTAATATAAAATGCACGTAACCTTTAAAAATGCAATAATAAGACAACCGCCGAAAAAAAAGAAGCCAACGCTAAAGCAAATATTTAAGAACATTAAAGTGAAGAAAACTAAGAAAAGTAAATGTAAGTGTGGAAATTAAAATACTAAATACCATAATGATGCATATCCTAATGTAGCAACTATTATATCAATCTTGATATTTTGAGGAATTGTTATAAATTTTCTCATAATATATTATCACAGTTATTTATAAGATGGTTAAATTATTACGACTCACTAGTGAAGACAATTGTAATTTTAATGTAAATATGGACGCTGAGCTTATTGTGAGCGAAAATGCAGAAATTGCAGTTAAAAATCTTACATTTGATACTCTTTTTGAAGTGTTAACTGTGGGCAATTTCACAGTTCCGTTCACTGACACCAATGGTAGTGTTTTGTTTGGTTCAGATACGACTAATTATGGAGAAGCTTCTGCATTTTTAACTCCTGTCTCATACAACAACGCTAATTATGAATCATTTTTTACCGATATGGAAGCAACGCTCAACAACACGCTTGAACCTATTAATCAAGCAGATGCTACTGGAATTCAGACTGTAGGCCAACAATTTTACGCCCAGTGGAAAGTTCCTCGTGATACAGATTTTAGGGATATTGAATTTAGATTAACTCCAGTTATTGTGCCGTTGGTAACTAGAGACTTACAGGATTTAGATGATGCAAAGTGGGCTGCATCTAATGATTTTATGTCTCCGTCATACAGTGGGGCTAATGTAGCCAATGTAGAAGTCATTACAAAGGTTGCTCCTACTTTTGCCGGTGATATGGCTTTAGTTTCTAGAAAAGCGACAGAAGCTTCTGGCTCACCAAGAAGTCATTATTTTGTTGCTAACAACACAGCTACGCAATGGTGTCAAGGGTCTGCTGTTTTCTGGGGTAGAATAAATGTGCTTACTGATAATGGTAATGCAGAAAATACAAATGGTTTTGAAATAGGTCTGTCTAAATTTCAGGGCTTTGAACCAGATGCAGATATGGACGGCACCCAAGTTATGTTTGGTCTCCGAGTAAAACGACCACAAGACCCAATTGAATATTTCGTTCCAGATAATAATTTTGAACCCACGGGCACCCCAGTAGTCTCAATTGGAAATACACCAACCAATCCTGTTAAACCCGTAACAGGCGAACAAGATATTTTATTTATTCAGAGAGAAAGACACGCATCTGCGAATGGTGTTGACACACGAATTGTAGGATATATATTCAGAGACGGCCAAGTGCCTCTTATTATATTTTCTTACGAATTAACTAAAGCTCAACAGTCAGTTTCACTCTATCCATATATCTGTATGTATGGTGATAAGGCCAACGCCGTATTGTCTCAACCATCTTGCACGTTTGACCCTTTTTCCATAGACGAAAAGAGAACTGGTAATGAATTTATTGAGTTGCTGAAGCCTCAATACGGCAACCTATTTGCCGGTATCAGCACATTTAAGGAAATAACAGACGCTTACACCACACCAAATGAAACAGATATTCCAAATTTAAATGATGCCTGGTTTACATCTAGTTATGGTTTAACTGCAGATACAGAATTAAATATAGATAGAAGCATATTACAATTTATGGGTTTTGAGCAAAGTATAGTTGGCGACGGCACGGGCAGGCACACCTTTCTTCCTATAATAAGCACGGCGGGATATCCTTACGGTTTTAAATTAGAAGCTTCCGATACTTTTCAAGCCACGCAGAGTGATAATTATGTTGTGGTTATAGACAGCCATAAGGTTGTATCGTATGATTGTTCTGACAGACAAAATTCACAAAATTTTGATGTTGTTGGAAAACGAATGAATATTCTAGCGACCATTCCAATATCCGATGGGACGGGTATCGTGGAATTTGATGCTGCAGAAGTTCAATATATTGACCTTGATAATCAAACGCCACGAGTTATCCGAAATTTGAGATTACGTGTTTTAGATAAAGCTCTCCGAGAAATATCAACTACGGGGCTTTCTGTAATGACCCTCTTGATAAAAGATTAAGCACAATAAGCATAAATAAAATTTACAAAAAATACAAAAATTAATTATAATGACTTTATATAATGAGTAGTTATATTAACGGTGACTTACGCACAGAATATATTGACCCGCAGGTTTATGTTCCGAACGGACGTGCATCATTTGATTTAGACGCTTCCAACCTTGCTTACCTTCCAAATATGAGGCTCCTCAACGTGGGGGTTACTTCCACAGGCGATACATACAACAGACTTGTGGGTTCCTTGGCGGTTGTCAGAAACATACGCCTCCTTGATGGGCGAACCGAGTTATCGGCTCTGCGAAATCCAGCACCATATCTCGCATTTAAATCGCAACAGCGAACCAACGCCGACAGCAAATCTACTGCATCGTGGCTTAAAAACACTATGGTTGGTCTTGAAATTTCTGAAGCCGATGAAAAACTAGGCCACATCTTTACTAACCACAACACCAATGTTGGCCAACCAGGCGACGCTAATGAAACCAGGGTTGGTTATCTTGACCTGATGGAATGCTTTCCTATTTTGGGGTCTCTTCCTTGCTTACCTACAGACGTATTTCCAAACCTTCGTGTTGAGGTAGAATTCCAAACTTCCGTTACGGCTCAGGTTATTAACACCCAGACTGTCACCGATAGTGCTACTGTAAGACCTATTTTGGCGGTTGACGTTATTGAAAACCCAGACCTCGCCAAGGCTCTTTCTAAATCGTTGAAAGACCAGGGTGCTCGGTGGTTAGAAATTGAACACGACAGGTTCAACATAGCCACTAATCCAGAAGCGGCGGGTGATGCTCAGGTAGCATCTGAACAATCTATGGGTTATATAGGAAAACGTGTTGAACGTCTTTTGATGGTTAAAACGCTCCAAGACCCAGCTTTGACGGTTGCTACAAATGATGTTATGGGCTACGGAAATGTCTCATCGCAGGCGTATCAGTCTCAAGAGACCCAGGTAAGATTAAACGGCCGTAACGTTTTTCCAGGTTTTGGAGGAATTACGAGACCAAACGAACGTCTTGGCCTTGTGTCTGATGAATATGGCTCGTGTGCTTCTTACCCAGGTGCAGTGTTTTACAACTGGTCTAATGCCGACGTGTTGATGAAACTTGGTGCAGGAGTTCAGCTGAGTGGTAAAGCCTTTGCCGGTGCCTTGTCATATGACTGTGTGAGATTAGGTGCTCGTGTGGCTGACCTCCAGATACAAATCTCCAGAGAGGCTGATGGTGGTACTAGTGGGGGAAATCTTCCACCACGTTCTACTAATCTTGCTTGCAATGTTAATATGTATGCTGAAGTTGATAAGTCGCTTGTGATGGGACGTGATGGACAATACCGAATTGTTTACTCCGCATAGATTTTTAAAAAGATATAATCGTTAAATATTAGATATTATTTTATAATGAATAATATATAATATGGAAGAAATAACTCTAATGTGTAGACAAGTTGAAAGCACAGAAGTTGTGCAAAACGGCGTGTATCACACCACACTCAATCGCCCTATTATTTTAGAGGAAGGAGATGAGGTCTCAATCAAGTCAGCCACCCTCAACGTTATTGGTGATACTATTATTATACCAGAGGGTGGATTAGATGTTGAATTGCAAGGATTAAAATATTTAGTCAATTATAACATTAATCAAAATATGAAATATCGTGCTGGAAATTCACTGGCCAACAATATTGTCTCTGGACTTTTCGTGAATGCAAATGCCGTAGGGTCAACCCCACAACCATTAACAGAAACGGGTGATAACGAGTTATATTGGTTGTCTAACGCACACGCAGACACTAATGCCCATACACCATATTATATTGTGAATGTAGATGTTGTTCCGCTGTCCAAAGGTCGTGGGGGAAAACGATATGGTGGTGATTTGCTCATTAATTATACAGACCCCAACACACCAACCGATTTATTTGGAAAGAGTATGACTATTCATATAGCATCATACCAAGAAGACCGATATGAAAAACACAATCCAATTCCTCTGCCCGAAGACGCACGTAAGCGATTTCCTAGCAAATTTTACCAAATAAAATGTGCTGAGATTAATGGAGCCCCATCTGTAAGAGTAGACCCTAATGCTGTTATAGAAGGTCTCAATTTATCGCAGGTAACGTTTCCTTTAGACCAACAGTTTGACCCACAACCGATTACACCTACTGTAAATTCGTACGAAATATCACCACAGAATTTTACTTGGAATGCAACCATACCAGAAGGTGATTACACGCCAATTGAGATGGCTGCCCTACTCACGCAACTTCTTGCTCCAATTGAAAAATCAGGAGCCACGTCTGCAAATTACAACCACCCAACTGCGGGGGGTGCATTTGACCAAGACGATTGGACACCGCCATCGGCTACACCGTTCTTGGAAACAATACTTGAAAATAACAGAACACTTTCTAGGCTGACAGCCAAAACCGCAGGAACAGACAACAAACAATGTTTTACCAATGCGTCTCGGTCAACGTCTTTTACAGACCCATCATTAGCTGATAATGCCGGTGAGTTAGTTAGAACATTTGAAGTTGCTACTATGTTAGCAAATTATGACGGTGCAGTTACGCCTTACATTCCACCAGTGGATAGGTGGGTTGGTACAGACTCTCTCAGTTTATCATTTGATGAAAATGAAAATAAGATGAAGATAGATGTAGCCCATTTTCCAATATATGTAAATTCCACGGGTGAAACGGCGGGTGCATTGAATGCTGATGCTAAACCAGGAATCCAATACAATCAACTTACGGCAAATAATAATCTTTTCAATGCTTTCTCTGGGTTGGCCAAAGCATATTCGGGCATTGCATTCACAGCTATGTCTCCGCCATCATTCTGGGCAGACCAACTTGGGTTTTCTAATAATACGGTTGCGGTGGTTCCTGCATCTGCTAGTGCAAATTTTCCTATTGACCAAGCGGGTGTGTTAAACTCATTTACTATTGCTAATGTGATACCAGGTCAGACAATTACAGAAGGGTTCGCAGGATTAGACGTGCCGGTGGTTCCGTCTAGTGACAGACAATTTCCACCAGGTGTAGATTCTGACGGTGATGCTGTTACAGCTACACCAGGACTGTTTGCTGAACCAATACACAGTGCTGCTGGTGACGGCACTGGGGTGCAAATTACAACGCCAGATACTGTACCAATTTTTGGTGGAAAAACATTCAATCAACAAATTCAGAATGCAGGATATTTTATGATTGATATTGCAAATAATTTCCAGACTGAATTTCTTGGAAATCGTATGGAAACACAGACTAGCTCCACACCAACGAATGGTCAAGACACGATGGGTATAGTCGGCCGATATTACACTTCTAATAATTATATAACAAATCAAGGTGCGGGCAACATTGTCTATACTCACCCACCAGGTGCAAAACCACAAATATTGAGCGATTTATTTATTAAGGTTAAAAATCCAGACGGCACATTTGTTGCTGAAACTATATTAGGTGAGGAAAACACTGTGTTTGTTACTATCAACAGAGCCTCTCGTCCAGTTAATGTTCCTGTTGCTCCTTCCAAGAAGCGAGAGGAATAAATTGATATGTGTAGCTTTTCTTATTTAAATTTTTTCTTTTTATAAAATGATTATTTCTTACTAATTTTATGAAAATTTTTCTCACGTGGTCTTTTTTATAATTATCTAATACATAGCAAAACATAGCACAGAGGTGCGAATATTTCAGGAACCCCATCTTATATATCTTGCGATATTCTAAATAAGAGAGAACAACATTTTCCTCAGTATTTTTCAGCATATATAATGTTAAGAAAAAAAATACAGAAGTGCAACTAATAAGTATCGCTATCATCACTATCATCGTATGAACTGTCATATTCTAAAGGTTCGTCTTCTTCAAATGAAATCTTGTGGGGTGGAAGCCACTCTTCGTCGTCATCGCTATCATATTCTTCCAGTTCGTCGTCAGCGAGACACTCCATTATATCTGGTAAAGCGTGTCGCCAATCTACACTCGCTATCTCTCCATCATCACGATAAACAATATTTATTTGAATGGGTACTGCGTGGCTATCCTTAAGTTCAACGGTAAGTAAAATTTCCATTTATATATACTTACTTACTTTTTTAATTTTGATTTTTAACTATTTGTGTCTCCATTAAAAGTACTTAGATAAATCTCTATAATAATACCATAGTAATGGAATATTCCTGCAACTGTTGTAAGAGAGAATTTGGTGAAAACCGTATTAAATATGAATACCACTGCACGACAGCATCACACAAACGAAAACAAACCACGATGAAAGCTGAGATGACCCCAACAGATTATCTTATGGCTATGGTCAAGACATTAACACAGCAAGTCCAAGACTTGTCTGGTGGGTCTGCCGGTGTTGTTGTAAAGCGTGAATCCGATAAACCATTATCATTCAACGAGATTATCAGAAAAAAATTATATACCCAGGAGCAAGTGATTGACAGGAAAAATACAGATATGCTGTTGCCGTCAAAATCGTGGACTAGGTTTCTGACATCTGCATACAAGTATAATAGGAAACAAAAAATTATTTCATATTCATACAAGCCAATAGAAATTGCCGCAAATTTATTATTAACTAAATTTTACGAAACGCCCCAAGAATTATTGCCTATAATAGTTCTGAACAACAGTAGTGGTAGAAAGAAAAATATAGCATACTATTATGGAGATTCTATATTTAATGTTCGCACAGATATAGTTAAGCGACGCAATATAGATTTATATTCTAGAATTGATATGTATCTTTACAAGGCATTCGCACAGCCGTGGTTAGAAGATAAACTAAAAGAAATATATCGGTCGTTGCCTATTGAGATAAAAAATAAAGTGCATTATCACTCTATTGATGATAATAATATTTCATTCTTAGATTTTAAATGCACGTGTTCTGATAATATGCATAGCAAATGTTATCGTGATTTACTTTTTGATGAGGAAGACTTAAAAGTGTACCGATATAAGAATCGTGAATTAAAAAATATTGATGGTGGAACTTTCACGCTTAATGATAATGAATTTGTTGAATTTGTTCAAGAGTTTATAGACCATATAGAAAATCACGATTATGGGTATGTGTACAATGAATACAGAGAAAATAGAGACCTTATGTCATTTGATACAGCTTCCGAAGAATGCAGATATGAAATTGTTGATGAAGTATTTAATTTAATATGCAAGCGTTGCTTGTTTAAAAAATGCGATGAAGATGCTTAAATAATTATCTTTTGAATATATATGTCTGTAAGAAGTTATTTTGAAAATCAACGTAAATTAAGAGAGACGAGCGTTCGTGCATATATGATATGTTTAAAAAAACTAAACAAAAATGTGGAGCCAGAAACATTAGAATTTTTAAAAAACTTTGATGACGTGTTTCATTTTATAAAACGCTACAAGCCCACGACCCAACGCTCATATATGATAGCGGTGAATCAAGCATTAAAAAGTGTTAATGAGTGGGACGAGCTAAAAGATATATATGAAGCAAAGCTAGAATGTCTGGAGTATGAACATCAGGAGCGTAATGCATCATATGACAAAACTGAAGAGGAGGCAAAAAACTGGACTACATTAGAAGAATTAAAATTAATTGCAGATTATTGGGTTGATATGATTGATGAAATACAATATAGCCCACGACAGTTTATTAAAATATATGACGTGTATAAGTGTGCGATTGTTAGTCTGCTGTATACTGAACACCCCGCCATTAGGCTTGACTACGCAACAATGGAAATCTGTTATGAAGAAAAAAATATTGAACCAAAAAAAAATTATTTATTAATTGAGGATGGGTGCAAACATTTTGTTTTGCAACATTATAAGACAAGCTCAAAGCATCACGAAAAGGTATGGGAGCCCACGCCACGATTGTCGGCCATTATTGATAAATGGTTAGAAATAAATAAGAGTGGGTATTTTTTACCGAACAGAAATATGGATAGGCCAATGACGACTAACGCATTAGGAAAAATGATAACACGTGTCTTTGAAAGTATTGATAAAAAAATAACTGTTAACACGATACGTCATATTTGGATTTCTGAGAATGTGGACACGACGGCAATAGACAAACACGATGAGCTTGCCGGTGCGATGTGTCATACTGGGGGTACACAAAAAACTTATATTCGCACATAGTGCGTGATTGAGCATTTCCGTTGGTTTTGAAATTTAAATACTTTAGACATATATATATATTATTATCTATTAAAATAGGACTTAGAGACATCTCCATAATAAGGTTAATGACCTCAATGAATACCTTCACTGAAAACGAAATGAAAGATTTTCAAGATTACCCAATTATGCCTCCAGACTATTTTGTGACTGACCAAGAAAAAATGAAATGGTTGATTCCACAAGTTGATTATCATATCTGGGTAATGATTGGTGATTATAAAGAAATTGCAGAACGACGTGACTGGCTAGAAGAAATGCCTGACGTGGTTGAGGATAATGCAAATCAGCTGAATGAAGACGGTGTTCACGAAATTTTGAATTATGAAACAATTATGAAAGACCCACGACGATTCAAGTTTTACATTGAGTTGGACTCTTTTTCTTTGTGGACAGATGAGGAATGGTTTCAAAAGTGTTACGAAGCACAGCGTAATAAAGTAATTCCATACGCAGGCACAGACATCACGCAGTCTTGGAGCCACCCAAAGAAACTTTTTAAAAGGTTTATGTCATATAAAAAAAAACTATCTGCTGAAAAGATAGATTTTTTTAATACGGTTATGATGCCTCAATTATTTAAAACAATTCAATCATATCATATCAACACGGGTGACAAGATGGCTACACTCATTCATACAAGAATTATTTCTTCTGAGCATTGGGAGTGTGACCGTGCAAAAGATTGTGCACAATATGTAAACGAAAAAATGCACCCGTATAACAAAAAGGGTGCTGAGATTTTTGGAAGACTTAGTGACGAGTGGGTTGGTTACCACGGTCGTGCAGATGATTTTATTCATATGAATTGGTCGTGGATAGGGGCAGGAAGTTACGTGAGGCCGTTTGTATATAAAACGATTGGAGTGCACGCGTGATAAAATAAGACTGAGTATGGTGTGTGTTGAAAAGAAATCATCAAGCATAGAAAAAAGTTGTAAGGGCTGATACAGATATTGAGTTTCATATTTAACAAAGAAAAAAGTTGTCTACGTGGTGTAGGAAGAACTTCTGAGATATATAAGAAAAGATATTAGAATACAGATTCAGCATTTACAACTTTTTTGGGGGGGAGCGAGCGAGCAAAGCGAGCGAGGGAAAGCCCGATACATGGGGTATGCACGTGGCCGAGCCCGACCCCCCCGTTTTCTAGTGATTTACGAGATTTTAGTGGGGTGAATTCTGGTGAATCAGGAGCCCTCGTATTTTAGGAGATTTCAGTCGGGTGAATTCTACTAAATCAGTTAAATGGCGACTACTTTCCACTTTTCCTGGTGATTACAAAATAGCATAAATGTACATTTATGCTATTTTGTAATCACCAGGAAAAGTGGAAAGTAGTCGCCA
>Ga0209634_1000917_pt1 | contig 22230 bp, 18 predicted proteins | sample LinPmetageLP40_FD_184043 | JGI IMG/M metagenome (GOLD analysis project Ga0209634, IMG submission 184043) | Marine viral communities from the Pacific Ocean - LP-40 (SPAdes) (version 2) | ecosystem: Environmental > Aquatic > Marine > Oceanic | place: Pacific Ocean | collected 2010-08-26 | reverse complement strand
AACTAAGGGAGCAGGTGGAGCTACTCCCAAAGTTCCAATATTTACTTTAGCTATTTGTTTGTTCAAATAGTAAGTGATATGAAGGAGGTCCGAAATCGAATCCCATCTCCATATAAATTGCTTTACCGATTCTAGCGTTAGCATCTTGGTCAATATCTCTTACAAACACTGTTCCCTTTCCTGGGATGTTTGTGAATATTGGCTTAATGAATGCCAAGTCTAAGATGTAAGCAGTTCCTGCAGGCATGATATTAGGGTCTAAGACCATCATACCAATAGAACCAAACGGTGTTACAACGGTATCAATGTCGATACCTGCTACATTTCTATCCCTTGGGATAATTGCTGCAGCTAAACCAATGGTGCCTTTAGCTAGTTCTTTGTTAAGAGCTAGTAATTGCTTTGGTGTAACTACCAATACAGGTTGCTTCATTGGAGCATGAGCGTCATAAAGTCGCTTCATGCCATCAGCGATAGCATCCCATGTAAGGTCACGAGCTGCAGATGTTGCATCTCCGTCAGCATCACAATAATGTATGTTACCACCAACATAAGTTGGGGCTACTGTATTGTTAGCATTTGCATTTAAACCAATCCATTGTTTAAGACCACGCATTTCACGAGTTCCTGAACCTGGAGTGGTGTTAGCACCGTCAGCGAATGTTCCGTTAAATGCGAACCATTCTACTTCTCTTGCTAATTTTTCCATCGCTAATTCTAATTGGTTAGCGAATTCATCGGTTACTGGGTTACCACCAAAAAGACCAAGTTTGTCTCCTGCTGTAACAGTTCCATCTCCGTCTGAGGAGTTGGCTATGTTTGCAGATAAGTCAAATGGATTTTGATTCATGTAACTTGCTAAAGCTGTGTATGTCATTTGTACACCCTTATGGAATACCTGTGTAACGAAAGTATATGCTACTCTGTCACGACCTAGATATTCTGTCGGAGCTGCACCTTCTTGACCTTTAGTAGGTTCAGAAGATACTGTCTGATTATCAGCTGCTTGGATTTGAAAGAAGGTTGACTGTATTGCAGTTCCTCCATTTAAACCACCAACGGCAGATAGAAAAGGTGTTCTTTGACCACCAACTTTAAACAATTCACCAGTAAAGTTATTAATATTTTGAGCATAAATGCTACTGTTTGTTAGGGATATTGCTCCCATAATTAATCTTCTCCTAGTTATTATCTAATACTTAAATTTTTTGAAGAAGTAAAAGCTACTTAGTTGTTCTTTTTTTCTTCTTCTTGTGCGTATAACTTAGCAGCTATAGATTGTTTGACGGTTCCTTTGTTTACAATTTCATTAAGCTGTGCAACTGCATCTGTGTTGTAGTTGTCTACTACTGAACTTCTTTGTATATTGTCGAGCTTATTTTGACTAGCTTCAACTTGTTGTTGAACTTCAACATTTTGTTGTAATCCGTCTTGTTGCCCAAACTCTACACCAAATTCTTCGGTAGCATATTGCTTAATGTTATCGACACTTAGTTCGCCTTCAAACATCATCTCTACTGCCTTGCCAACACCTTTTGTAGTGTCTAGACCTGCTAATTCAAAAACTTGCGTTCTTTCTTTAGCTTCGTACTCTGCAACTTTTCCTTTTAAAAACTCGTTTTGTTCACGAATTTCTTTCCAGTTCTTGTCGCCTGTGTTAGCTTGTGAGCTGTTCTCATCTGTCATTATTCACTTGTCTTTCTTCATACAGGTTTTTGCAAGTGGTGTATGAGTAACCACTGGGTTTTCGTATCACTACTGTTTTTATTTGACAGGTCTTGTCAGTAGGCATCAAGACCGATTACAATTTTCCTAGTCAAGTTTTACCCCCAGACCAGTGATAGGGTCATAATTATTATACCATAGTTATTAAATGTGCAAGTGGTTTAAACAAGTATTGATTAGCCTTCTACGAGACCTACTACTTCACCTGTTCTGAGTTGTTGTGCTCCTGCTGATACCGATGATTCAGATAGCAACTGTTGAGTAATTCTACCTAACTGTTGTTGGTATTGTGCATCACCTAATGCTTGTGCTTGTACAAATTCTGATACTCCAATATTTTCTCTGTTTTGTTGTGTAGCAGCAAGATTTATATTACCTAAAGAGACTGAAGCAGCTTGTAGTGCTTCTCTAGCTCTAGTTTGTGTGAGCCCTTGTCTTGCAAAACTTTGTGCTGTTGCTGTAGTTAATGCGTTAGAACCCATAGCAGTTTCTGCTTCTGCTAATATCTGGCTACTTCTAATTTGATTTTCTAAAACTTTAGTAGAAAGTTGTGGAGATATAAACATACCAAATATAGATTCTTCATTTAAATCTAAATTAAATTCTCTTAGATATATCTCTTTTACTTGTGGTATGTTATTGACAATACCTTCATATCCTGCAGAAAGTCTATCACTAAATTCTTGTGCAGATACATCACCACTAATAGCTTGAACTACATCTTCCTCAAAAACAGTAGGGTTTAAATTAAAATTTCTTAATTGCAGTTGCATAAATTCTTTTACTACTATGTATTCTTGTTCGGTCATTCTTAATGTACCATCAGCTTTAGTTATACCACCATACACTGTTTCCATCATAGGGTCACTACGCATTGATAATATAGCAAGTTCGCTATCACCAGTATCGACATAAGACTTAACATAGATATCTATAAGTCTGTCATCTAAATATGGAAATCTTAATTTAGCTTCTTCTCTAGCAGTCAAACCTTTTTCTATTGTGATAGGGTCTGGTGCATTAGGTATTATGTCACTAGCTATAGGTGGGTTATAAACATTTTTAGGGGAACTTTCGTCTTTAGTTACTAAACTTGCATCTCTTTGTGCATTTAACCTAGAAACTTCTGCATTAACTGTTGCGTCTGTATATGTTCCACCTGGGTCTGCTTTTGCTTCGTATCTACCACCTGCTCCTTGTACAATAATGTATCTTGTAATTTCGTTTGCGATGTTTGGTGCGACTATTGCAGGAGCATTGTTACTTCTGTTACTTGCAATTCTATCGTTAATCCTTGCGTTTTCTATTTCTATTTGTGAACGAGTTTCAGGTTTTCTTGTTCTATTAAATACTTCTTCGGATTCTCCTCTAGCAATAGCTTCTTCTTCGCTACTAAAACCTAATTGTTGCCACCACTCCATACTATCTCCTAACTAATACGCAGCAGACAAGTCTTGTTCAAACTGTCTACCCATATTACTTATCATATCACCTTTAACACCAGGAGAATCAATATAGTCTCCTCTTATCTTTTTACCTATTGCTGTGTAATCACCTTGAAAATCCCTAGCTAAATTATCTATATAAGATTTTTCAGGTCCTCCTGGACTTATCTTTGTAATTTCTGTAAAAAAAGAATGAAAGGGTGCAGACCAAACGGCATGTTTGGAACCTTCAAAATGAGGAAACATTTTATCATGAGCTGTTTTAAGCTCTGTTATTATTTGATTTTGTAATATATTAGAGTCACTAGCAGCATCTAACCGTAACATACCTGCATACTTATCTAGTAAACCAGAATCTCTAAATCCTTGCAATGCTTGTGCACCCATGTATTCAGATACAAGTCCTTCTGCAGATAATTCTCCTGCTCTAGTTGATTCTATTTCTCCTAAAAAACTTTTGTAGTTATCAGGTATAACATCATCTCCACCAGAAATTTGTCTATATACTGGGTCACTTAATAATCTAATTATGTTTGTAGCTTCTGCACTTTTAATTTGTCCACTTGAAACTGCAGAAGACAATGAATTAGATAACCCATCAATACCCATACCTGCGACACCTTGTGAAAATAAGAATGTATTAAAACTAGCTTTATTATCTTCTAATAATTGTGTTGCTTCGTCTGGTGCAACTGTCTGTAGTCTTATCCAACTTCTTTCTTGTGGTGTTGTTGTTAAAAAATAATTTGTACTTTCTAAATCTGTTTGTGTAACTGGTTGTCCTGTTAAAGCAGATAAAGTGTAAAGTTCTAATATTTCTTCATCGTATACCCAGTTACCTAATTTTTGTGCTGTTCTCTCTAGGTTTCTTTCTAATGCTGTTTCTAACTCATCCCATGTTTGAGAACCTGGGTTTTTTATTTGTGAATAGTCCATAACATTTACAAACAATCTATTGTTTGCATCTTCCCATTGTTCTTTAGTTCCTACAAATGATGGGTTAACATTTGTTAATAAAGCGTTAGTATCATCTACAAAAACTAATACTGGCATATCAAAGTCATCACCTTGTATATTAAACACGCCATAATAATTACCATCAACTTGTATTAAGTCATCAGGTTGCGTATATTCAGGTTCAAAAAATGCCATTATTGGTCTCCATTATAGTTACTTACTTTATCAAAAGCCCAGTTTATCATAGGTTCTGATAATTTCCATGAGATTGAGTAGGTATCTGAAACTTCACCAAACTCTTCCCAAGTATCAGAACCGAATTGTTTCCAATCAGTAGGTTGATAATTAACATCTTCCCCGTCTAATGTCTTACCACCAGTAAATGACAATGCAGGTGCTTGTTGTCCAATATCTTGTTTTCGACTAGCTGTACCTAAAGCTGTTGTTACATCTGCAGCTAATACAGTTAACTCATAAAAAATATAACCTATTAATGCAGGTGCTGCTATTGCTGCTGCACCTAATCTAGGTAAAAGTTTTTGTATTGATTGAACTATTACAATGTCTCCTGGGTCAAATATTTGTGCTGCATTAAGAACTTTACCTACTGCAGCTTTAGAAGAATTATAAATAGCTTTAGCTGTTTCAGGAAATTTATTAGAGAAATCTTCTACTTTGCTAAGTGCATCTGGGTCAATATTAAGTTGTTCAGCTGTGGTAATTGTTGTTGTAGGTTTTGGTGTATATTCTAAACCATCTACTTTGTTTATAAGGTCTTCTATATCTGGAGTTTCTAATGGTAATTTAATTGTAAATGTATCACCTTGTTGTTTACCTAATGTTAATAAAGAAATATTATTCATAGGTACTATGACACCTTTTGAATTTGTAACTAATGCACCTGTACCTTCTAATGTTTTAACCAACAATGCAGAAGGTCTAGCATGTAACCCACCAGGGTCTTTAACAACAATGTCTACATCCGTATAACTATCTAGTTTTATAAAATCTTGTCTTTGTGGATTATCAAAATTTAATGGTGATTCATTTCTAAATTTCAAGCTGCGACTTGGGCTCTTTCTTACCATCTCTCTTTGTCTACCTGTTTCTGGACTATCGTATGTCAGACCATCATCTCCTAATGGAGATAATTCAAAACCAAATCCTCTGTAAAAATCTCGTAGTTTTTCTTTGTTTCTTGCATCTGAAGAAAGACCAGAATCAAAATTTCTTGTATCTAACTGCAACTCAATGTTATTTGTATCAGCCCAATCTACAAGTTCTTGCATTATCTGTGAACCTAATCCATTACCTGGATTTCTAACATACAATTCCTCTAGTATTGCACTACCTAAACCATTTTCTACTAATGCAAATGTATCTAACATGTTTGCATATTTTTTGTTTATGTAAGTATTAAAATCATTAGTTGTATATTTTGATGTATCAAATAATAAATTGTCTGCATTTATATTATCGAATGCTTCATCTGTACCAAATTCTTCTATTGAATAACTTAAAAATTGACTGATAAATTCATCAGGAGTAAGCATGGTTCTACCACTATTTTGTTGCATATAAGGTGTATCAATATTTAATTCTGAGTCAATAAATATACCTAATTTAGCTTGTAATTCACCAGTAAAAGTTTCATTTATTATATCCTGATTGTTTACAAATCTGTTTACATCTTCGACATCAATACTTTTGTTTGCATCTGTCATACCTTTATATGGTTCAATAGGAAAACCAAATATATTAAATGCTTTTTGTTTTACATCCATTGGCTGACCTCTTAACCATTCCTGATAATATTGAGCTGTTTCCATTGTACTTCCCAGTGCATAATTCGTATGGTGTAAATCTACTTCTGTACTAAGAGAAAATGACATTGTCCCATTTACATATTGTTTTATACCATTTGCTATGTAATCTTTAAAATCGTTATGTACTATTAATCTTTTTTCTATACTATCAATGTATCCTGCAGGAGCTGTGGCACTGTAAGGTGCATTAGCATCAAGAGCTTGACTACCTGCAAAATGTTCCTCTATGTCACCACCTGTTTCTCCCCAGATTTCTATAAGTTTTGGTACATAAATTAATTCGTGTCTAGTAGTTACACTCTCTGGTATTGCTATTCTAAGTGTGTCTGCTTCTATTTCACCTATTGGTATTTTTATTTGTTGTATAACATTTTCAATATCGTTATACAAAATTTCTCCATAATCCCATAATTCTAAATCCCACATGTAACCCAAATCTGGTGAAATCCAATCGGCATTCACAGGTGATATATCTTTTAATTTAGTAAGAAAAGTTTTAACTGCTGTTTTCACACTTGCATCATCCAATCTTTTCAATTTGTTTTCTATATGATTAAATATTACCTGTTCTGCTGCTGCATGACTTACAGGGTTTTGTAACATAAGACTAATTATAGACTTTCTAAGTTCTACAATATCTGAGTTTATGTCGTTAAAAAACTCACTTAATGCTTTTTGATACCTAACAAATGATTCTGGTTGGTCCATTAGTCATTTTGTAGCGACTTCATTGTTTGCTGGAGTCGTTCTTTGCTAATTTTTTGTTTTCTTTTTTGTTGTGCTTTAAATAAATCAAGTATATTAATTCCTAAAGCAACTGCTTTTTTGTTTATTTCAACTTCTGATAAATTGTCTGGGTTGTCTAATAGTTCTTGTGGTACTTCAATCATTTAGTCTCCTCTTAAAAAAGATATAGCATTTGATACTAAATCTTGTGCTTGTCCGTCTATTTCTTTAACCTTACTTCTTATCTTCTTTGTTACTGGTCCTACTGGTTGATTAGAAAAAAACTCATTACCTTTGTCTACTGGGCTTTTATTAGCCTGTGTTTGTGGTCTTGGTTCAAATCTTGTTATTTTATCTAATTGTTTTAGATATTTATTAGCGTATTGACCTGTTACTACTCTTCCAGAATGTGGAAGTATTTGTTCACCAGTATATTTTCCTGTGTCTTGGTCAATTACTTTACCACTTGGAGTTGCAGACGGTATAGGTACGCCTCTATCTGCATCTTGTTCAGGTACAGTTGTAGTTGTAGTTACTGGTGGTTGTTCCATTTTCATTTCGTCCTCTATTTGTTTTTTTAATGCTTGTGCATCTGCATTTTCTAAATCACCAAATCTACTTACAGTAAATGGATACAAGTCATTTATAGCATCTATCTCACTATAGCTTTTTTCCTGTATTTTTTGTTCAAGCATTTTTTTAAAAACTAACGCTTGGTCATCTAATGAAGCTGTTTCTTCAAACCAGTTTTCTACAACTGTTAATTGACTTGGTGTAAAATATCGTAAATCTTTTTTTCCTTCTGGATGTACATTTGTTGTAAGCTGTGTGTTTTGTGCTAATGATACTCTTGGTATCTTTACACCTAGTTCTACCATTGCTTGATAAACAGCAGGAGCCATAGCTTCTTTATCTATATGTGCTTGTACAACACCCCACGAATTTGATAATTCATCTTTAGCATTTCTAGTAAACGGTACTCCATTGACTCTTGATTCAAAACCTAATATAGGTACAACATATTCTATAACTTCTTCTGTAATACCTACTGCTCGTAATGCTTCTATAACTTCTTGCGTTGTATATGCTTCAGGTTCCATTATGAAGAAAAGCCTGTTCTTGCCAAACTAATATAATTATTTGTAAACAATGCTGCGTTTTCTCTAGCAACACTTCTATCTTCTACAGAACCAATTCTTTTAGAATATCTATCTTCTAAATATTTTGCAGTTGTTCCTGTAACATCCATAGGTTCTTTATAACCTACTTGTTCTTGTATTTGCTGTACTGGAGGTACTATGTATACACCATTAGAATCTTCATACACCCTACCATCAGCTTTCGCTTTTTGATATTCTATAAAACCTTCATCATTTTCTCCAGGAATTTCGTCAAATGCTTTAGTGCCTAGTATTAATTCTTTTAAATAGTTACCACCACTAGCAACTTGTTCTTCTCTAGCTGCTGCTTCCATTGAAATACCTCGTAAAAACTCTCCATCTTTTTTATACATAGTCGCTGTTGGAGTCAAACCATAATTAGAATATAAAGCATCTAAAGAATCTTTAATTTCTTTTTCTGTTGGACCTGGTTTTGTTAATGTGTTGTATCCTGCAACTTGCAAAACTTCTGCTAACTGTGTACCAGATTCATATTGTCTTTGATATTCTCCTAAAGCTGAACGCCATTGTTGTCCTACATCTGAATAACCATTAGCAAAATCTAACTCCCAACTTCTAGAATCATTAGCATAAGCTAAAACATTTTCCATATAACTTGCTAAACCTTCATCCCAAAAGCCTATACGCTTGGGTGCAGGTCCTCCTGCTAACATAATTTGTTGTTGTATTTCAAATATATCATTACGGTTTTGAAACAATCTAGTACCATCGTTTCTTAAATAAGGTGCTCTAGTATCTCCTTCTAACTTGACACCATTTCTATCAGCATAAAAACCATCGTTACTGTAATAGTTACCACCAAGGGTTAACACATTAGAAGTAGTCGCTTTTGTACTAGTATCATCCCATGCGTATGTAGTCTCTCCACCTGGAGTTGCCTGTGCAAAGTAGTCTTCAGATTCTTGATTTAAATTACTTTGCAACATCGAAAGACTTTCAGCTCTTATCATGTCTATATTTTCAAATACATCATCACCAAATAGTTTTGCATCTTTTTCAACTTGACCAGAGAAAGCAACTATGTCTTCTCCGAATTGTATATCTCCTTTAAGACCTTTTAAATCACTATCTAATTGTGTAATTAAAGAATTGAGTTTTAGCAAATCTGTTTCTTGTGCATCTTTGTATTCTTTTAGACTTCGTAAACTAGGTAGTTGAGCTAACAAATCACTATTAATTAAATTAGAAATAGAATAACTTTTTTCTATATTATATTCTCTAGCTAAACCAACAGACAATGGGTTATTACCTTCTTCTTTGCCTAACGCATAAACGCTTGGGTTATTAAATATACTAGTTATATACTGTGATTTTTCGTCTGGATTGTAACCTTCGATTGCCATTATTTATTTCCTTGTATTGTCGACTTCACTGTAAAGTGTACCATAAAACAACTGATTCCAATATGTATCTCCATACTCTTCTATAAGACCTATACCTATTTCTTTTAATTGGTCTCTTACCCATGCAGCTCTTTCACTAGTGCTATCTATTGGATATATTGTAGGAGTCTTTGGTTCAAACTTACCACCACGCCATTCGCCACCATTTAATAATACCTCTTCTGCTTTATCTCTTTCAGATAAATATATTGCTAAAGGTGCATACTCAGGAGAGTTTTTTAATCTTTCATCATCTTCCCATGTGTACAATTCCATAATAGTTAGTTTAGGGTCAGCCCTTATTTCACCAATACCTAATGGACCAAAAGCAGGAATACCACTTTTGTCTTCTAATTTTCTTCTTTCTAAAGCATAATTAGCATTTACCCATGTATCTGTATAACTATCAGTATCGCTTCTATCAGCAATTTCTTGTAGTTCTTCTTTCTTGTTTTTTAATTCTCTTTCTATAAGTGTTTGTCTAGCAAGTAAATCCCAATCTTCTGCATCGTAATAGTCTCTTGCTGCATTAAAGTCATCTGCCCATACCCACTTGTCATCTATTGTGTCAGGTCTTGTGAAATACGCTGTTCGTGGATGACTTTCTAATACTTCTCTGTTTTCAGGTTGTGTCCAATATTCGACTGCACTTTCTGTAAATGGTGTTTTAAGACCAGGTTTTTTCTTACCTAACTTTAATGGAATTGGATTTATACCAAATCTATCTATAAAATCTTCTGTTGTAATTTGATAATCATAGTTGTTTTCTACTAAAATTCTGTCATATTCTTGTGTTAAAGTTTGTACAAACCACCAGTTACCATTTTTGTCTTCTAATTCTATTCTTGGTTGCACTCCTGTAGGTGCAGACCATTGTACTAAACCTCTTATTAACCATTGATTATTAGCAGCTTCAGCAAATTTATCAAACTCTGCATCTGCTTTTGCAGGGTCTAGTGGGTCTATTAAACCTTTAGCATACATTACAGCTAAAGTATCTATAATAGATGAGTTGTATTGTTCGTCATATTTATCTGTACTATTAGCTCCTAATCTTTCTTGTGTAAAAAACTTTTGTAGTGAAGGTTGTATAAACTGTAACATAAACTCTTCAGGGTCTGCTATGTCTGTTCTAAAGTCTCCAAGAAATAATTTTTCTACAGCATACGGTAAACTTGTAATAACTCTATCAAAAAACTCTAAGGTCCAAGTTACTTTAGGACCAACACTAGGTAACAATCCATTAGCAGTCACTAAGTTTAATGCACCTAAAAAACCTGCAGGTCTTATTCTTATACCTTGGTCTGACATATCTTCTCCAAAAAATCCTTTTTGAAATACCCCTAATGGGTCTGGATAGCTAAACATCCTTTTACCAGTTACTGGGTCTCTAAAAAAATATCCCATTGAAGTGTCGTAAGGTTTACCCTCTTCTGCAGCATCAAAAGCTACTCTTGTTTTATTAAATTTTTGTGGAACAGAACCTAGTAGTCCACCCCATGTTTTCCAAACTTCTGCACCTATTTCTGGAAATGGAACATAACTCGAAAGCATATCTGAAAATACATGTCTTTGCGATGTAGAATACAATAAATCTATAACTGAGTTCATTGCTTTCTTGCTAAGTATTCCCATAGCCTGGTCCATATCTGTTATTTCATCAGCAAAACCTATCTGTTGGAACTCTTTAAATTTAGCTCTATATTCAGCAATAATTTTTTCTCCAAATTTTGAACCTCTTAATTGTTTTTCGGAACCTCGTATCCATTTAGCTGCTGTAGTTTCATCAAATAAACCTAGTACTTCTAAACCATGTTCGTATAAACTAAATCTCCACAATGGGTCCCTGTTTAAATAGTCAGAAGGACCAGTTAAAAATGTTGTATATCCTCCTTCTAAAAATTTATCAAGTTTACTTACAGCAAGTTCTATACCTTTTTGACTGGTTGAATAATCTGCTATGTCATCTAGAAATGTGTAAGAACCACTTATTTTGTTTGGCAAAATATCTATATCAGGTTGTATTAAATCATAAAAATCTTTGTAGAATTTTTTTAATCTTGATGACTGTGCTAATGCACCATATTTAACTTGTGCTGCTTTGCCAGACACAGCTTGTTGCCAATATTCTAAATAATCTTTACCATTGTAAAAACCACCACTTCTTAAAAGTCTTTGACCCATTTTAGAACCTGTATTTAAATCAAATTCATACAACGGATACATCTCAACACCACCTTGTAAAAACCTAATTTCTTTTGCCCATTCTTCGTTTTTAACTACACCTGTTAAAGGGTCTTTAATAGAATGTTCTCCACCTATTAGTCTTGCCATCCTGTACCCTAGAGCTTCTAAATTGTTTCTTAATTGTATAGGGTCTTTTAATTTTGCTTTAGCCTTAGCTCCACGAACATCACCAAGCTCAATACTGTTTTTAAGCATAAGTTGCCCTTCAGGATTATATAATAAATATCTTAGTGTTTCCTCTAAACCATCATTAGCTAGTTTTATAGATACAGGATTTTTAAACATTAACATAAATTGATGTGTCGTACCTCTTTTCCAAGATTCGTCTACTACTCCGTTAACAATTTTGTCATATTGCTTATACACACCTTTATATTGATTTTGGAATTCTGGTTGTAGAAAGTTTTGCATTGCCTTAGATGCCATAGCAGCTAAATAATTTTCATCCATAGGTAGCCAACTACCATTAGGTGCAGCGTTACCAATACCTTTTTTCTTTCTTCTAATAGCTTTTGCAACATTAAAATTAGTGTCGTACAAAGCATTTAATATTTTTTGTGGGACAACATCATCAATATCAACTCTTCTATTAGGATTTTTAGCAAATTTAGGTGAATCTGGATTCATAAATTTTAAGAATCCCATTTGATAATCTCCACTCATTGGGTCTAAAACTTCATCAATAGCTTGTTTCCAATATTGCAATTCATCAGACTCAATAAATGTTTTTCTTCCTATTAACTGCAATGCTTCTTTAGAAAGAAAAGCATCTTTTTGCATACCTTTAATACCTAACATAGCTGTTGCTACTAATGCTTTTTCTATATCTTTTACAGAAGCAGCATCTGTTAGTTGAGGTATAGATACAGATACATCAAACTGTATAGCATTATTTTCTAATTTCCACCCAAGTGAATGATTTTCTTTTCTTAAATACTGTAATCTTTCTACACCTAAAGTTGTATTAGGGTCTAAAAATTCATCAACTAGAAATTGTATAGCTTGTTGTTCGGATAGATTACCTTCTTTTTGTATTGTTTGTAAAACATCTTCACTAATAGATTCTGTTAATTTACCATAAGGACTTACGCTAGAAAATACATCTTGCTGTAAAGCACCTGTATTTATGTTAAAAGAACCACCTTGTTTGTTAATAGATATTAATTCTCCTGCAGTATCTAAAACAATTTTTCCTTTATTACTTGTTAAAGGTTTTATATTTAAATCTTCGTATGAACTAAATATAAAATCTCTACCGTCTTCTTTATTTTTTAAAACCCAAGATACAAAATCATCACTAGCCATAGCTTCGTTGTTTACACCAATTTTTGTATTTTTAATTATTTTTTCTACAGCTCTATAATCAGCTTTTGCAGCTTGTACAAAATCAGAACCAAAGATTTCTTCAGCTAAATCTTGTTCTTTTTTTAATAGTCTTGTACTCCAAAGTACATCACCAGTTGGATTTTGTAATTCTACAACATCACCTGCTGCGTATTTCATAGCATAATAATGAAATGGATGATTTAAACCAACACGAGAACCACTAGCTATAATGCGTAACATTTCCTCTGGTGAAACTCTTGTTGTTAAAGCACCTCTTAACATCCATACGGGTTTTAGAACTCTTTGCATTAAATAATCTTGATATATCATATCCATTGTTGCACCTTTACCACCACCACCAATAGAAGGTTTGCCTGTTCTAGGGTCAGTTTTAAATCCTGTTTTTCTCATACCTAATCTTTTTAACATTTTTTCTGTTACATCTAATGTTTCTAATTCTGCATATTTACGAATTTGACTATCTCTAGAACCTATAATTTTTCTTAGCACAGGAAATGCTTTTTCTAATTCTTGATAATCAATTAAAATAATATAGTTGTCTACCATTTCAGAAATCATTTGTGCTGTTGGTGTAGCTTCAAATACTGTTTTACCTTGTTTATCAATAATTGCTTTAAATTTTGTTCCAGGAAATGCCATAGGTTCACCTTTTTCTGTAACAAAGTAAGATTTTACACTGGTAGATTCATCAGCAAGAAATGACATAACATCTTTTATATCATCTATTTCTAAATTAGGATTTTGTTTTTGTATTTCAGGAACTACATCTTGATACAAATCTCTTATGGTCTCTGCAATATCTTCTTGGCTTTCTGCGTCCATTGCTCTTTTAAGATATGTACCTCTTTGTTCTAGAGTTAATCTACCTGATTTCATTATGCCGTCTAAATTTCTTGCCGTGGTCCCTAAGTTTTTTATAGAAGCATATTTACTTGGTGCCATATCAAAATATTTACGCATTCTATAAGGTAAAGCAGCTCTGACTTCACCAAAAGTATTTAACACACCATTGAAAACATCGTCACCTGCTTTAGGGTCAAATGCTGCTCTAGCTTTAGAAACAGCATTTCTTATTGGAGCTATGTCTTGATATTCACCTGTAATTTTTCTTGCTATTGCATTAGCTGCTTCTGGAATAAGGTTTGCTTTCATTGGTAAAGCTAAACCTTCTGCACCACCTGCAGATAAAGCTTGTACAATTTCATCTGTTACGCCATATCGTAGTTTCATAACATCTGTCATATTGGCTAAGTTACCTTTACGAAGTAATGAAACTAATACAGATTTCATATCTTCTGCATTTTCTATAGAAGTAAACAACCGTAATATTCTAGGGTCTACATTTTTAAATTGTGGTAAATCCATTAATACAGCTAGTCCTACTTCTCCCTTAGCTTCTACCATTGCATTGACGAATTTATCACCTCTTTTAGTTTGTAATACTTCTTCTGCAGTTCTACCAAATTGTAATCTTCTAGCTTCTTTAGCACCAAATTCAATTACTTCTCCATTAGGTAATGTTGTTTTACCACCTGCTACAGTTTTAAATAATCTAGGAAGTAATGGTAATGTTTTAGCAGCTTCGTCTAATGCCTGTCCAGTTTTAAATAATGCTTGTTCTGTAGGTGTAACTAAAGACCGTAGTCCTAGTTTTGCTCCACTCATGTAACCCATGCCTAGGTTTACAGGGTCAGCAAAAACTCTAAAAGCTCCATCTAATATTGTTGAACCTATTGCAAATCCTAAATCATCTTTTGTAAAAAATTGACCTGCAACGAATCTACCAGGTGATATATCTACTTCTCCTGCAATTCTTGTATTAGCTTTGTATTGATTTTCAGCTTCTTCAAATTTTTGTGTTATAGGTGTTCCATATATAGCTTCTGCTTGTTTATAAGAATCTTGTTCTGATAAACCTTGTCTTCTAAGGTCTCTGTATTTTTGTGTTTCTTCTAAAGGAGTTGATTCTGGAAAATAACCTTGTCCTAAGTTTAATGGTTTACCAGAGCGTAATGTGTCAACAGCTTGATTAAATTCAGTTGGACCATAAGCGTTTTTTGCTTCTTTATATTTGTCTGCAAATTGTTTGCCAAATATACTAGTACGCATTCTATCTGCTGCTTTATCACCATCTACTCCTGGAATAAAGGAAGCTGCACCTGCTAATAAACCTAACGATGTATTAGAAGCTACTGCTTGTGCTGCATTAACACCTGTTTCTTGTGCAGCAACTACTGATGATTTGAAATTTCTTGATACAGGTTGAAAACCTAAATCTAACATTAACAAACCTAGTTGTGTTCCTCTTTTTAACTTACTTATTTTTTTTATTTTTTCTACATTTTGTTTTACAAAAACATCATGGTTTCTTTGAGCTAAATTAAAAGCAAGTTGACTGTTTGGGTCAACGCCCATCATTCCTGCATACATACCTAACTTAGGATTCATGCTTGGATAATTGTTGTAAAGACTACCAACTCTTTCTGCTACATCTGGTGTAACAGTGTTTTTAAAAAATTCTAGTTCGTTTAAATTAGCATTTGTTTCTTTAGCTAAAAAATCTTCTAGTTCAGGAGGAGGACCAAATATCCCTCTATAATCTGCCATTACAGACCTAAGAATGACTGTGCGTTAGTGTCGTTCACTTCCTCTTCAAGAAAATCTTCTGACAACAGTTCATCAAATATTGGGTCTTGTGTCATTCTTTTTGCATTGACTAAGAAGTTTTGCAAAGTATTTGTTGGCATTGACATAGGTCCATTAGACCCAGAACCTATAGGTACTCCTGTAGTTTGTGGTTCTAACATTCTATTTGTACCTGCACCAAGATTAATTGGACTTGGTATTGCTTGTGATGCAACGCCTGTAGTTTCCTGTGGTGGATTCATAGGACTACCTACAGAATCTACTTGTGTTTGCAAATCTTTTGTTTGACCTAAAGGGTCACCTTCTTTTTGTACAGGAACAACGAGGTCTGCTGTTGCTCCACCACTAGTTAAATCAGTTGCTTTATCTAATGGACTATTTTTGGGTTTTCTACCCATATAATTCATCCTCTCCTGGTTTGTGTACTTCAAATCCTAATGTAAAATTAATCCAAACACCTGGCATTGGTGTAGGAAGTAACATACTAGCTATGTGTACATCTCCACTATACTCATCGTCACGAATAGGAATGTCATTTAATGACTCATCCCAATCTTCTTGGTTTATTATATCCCAAAATCTTGTATTCTTAGCCAATAGGTGCCTCCTGTTGTGGAGGAGCTTGACCCAATGCTCCAAGAACTTGACCAATATCAACTGGACCTTGTCCACCAAATTGTGGACTTGGTGCTTGTTGTGGTGCTTGTCCTTGTAACAATGCCATCTCCTCTGGTGACATTTCTGGTTCTTCAGGTGTATAAAATTTATCTAATATATCTGTCATGTTTTGTGGATTTTTACGAATCTCTATAGCTGCCATAGTAGCTTTAGGATTACCTTGTGCTGCCTGTGCCATTAATGATTCAAACAAAACTGTTTCAGCTTTTTCTTTGTTAACACGCTGTTGTATTTTTGTTATATCTTCTAAACCGTCCATGTTTTCTTGTAATGTTTGAGTATCAATAATACCTTGTTGCATTAATTGCAGCCCTGTTATTATTTTCTGTGGCTCATCAAACCCTGCCATTACACCATAGACTCTTCTAGTTCTGTACATTTCTTTGATATCTGTTTGTGGTGTATAAGATTCTTTATAAGCTGTACCTTTGTGCATACCTGCTATAGGTTTTCTTGTGCCACCAAACATAACATCATCATATTCAAGTCGTTTAGCATCTACTTCTTGCAACGCTTCACCTAACACTTGTTGATATTCTCTAACATGCAATGATGCAGATTGTCCTAACTCTTCTAATCCTCTACCAGTAACAAAACTGTTAGGAGATTGTCCATCATCAGATACTGGATAAGATGCACCAAGTCTTAGGTGTCTTTCGAGTCTATCTACTTGTTGAAATAATTGGTATGGTAGATTATTGACTGGCTTAGACACCTGAGAACCTGGAGCTAAATAGTTCACGGCAAATCTACCTTTACGGTATTTACCTGATTCTATTTCTCCAACAATGTTTGTTTCTGTAAATACTGCATCTTCCATTGCAATAGTTCCAAGAATATTTATTTTTGCCATGTTAGCCATAAGTCCTGTTATGTGTTGGAACTGACTTTGCATTTGGTCAAAAGAATATCTTTTAGCAATAACAAAACACGGTCCTGATTTTAATGGGTTAGGCATAAAGTCTATAGTTTTTTTATTTTCAGGTAGATACACATAAGTACCGTCACCGTTCATATACTCAACTACTACTTTTCCATAACCTGTAGTATTAGCCCAACTACCACCTCTTTGATTATTGTTTAATAAAACTGAATACGCATCTACTTCTGCATCTTCATCTTGTGCATAAATATATTTTTTAGCGTCTGGGTATTGTTTAGCAAGTTCATCATGAGGTACACGAGATATAATAGCTAATTCATCAGGTTGTTGGTCATTACCAAACATACCTGGGTAACAAGTAAAAGGGTCTCTTAATTGTGCGTAGGGATATGGGTTGCCATCTTTATCTTTTTTATGTCCAATAACCCACACGACAAAACCATAACCAGGTAACCATCTACCGACTTGTGGAAGTTGCATGTGTAATTTTTGAAATCCATCATACGCAGTTACAATTCTTTCTAATTTTTCTGACTTCTTTCTAGCTCGTTCAGAATCTTTTTCATTAAGTATATCTACTTTTAAATCTGGTAGTCTTCCTAATTTTTGTGCAAATCTTTCTAGAGCTGTTAAAAACAAGTTAGGAGCAGGTAACTCATGGTATTCTACATCCATAGTGCTACCCAACAAAGCAGTTACTGCAGCTTCTCCACCATTCATAATATCTCTAATACGAGACCTATCGGCTGCTGCTTCATTGTTGATACTTCTTAGGTAATCTATTCTTTTATAAATCTCATCGTTATTTAACATTTATCTCCAATTATCAATATCCATGTTACTACCATCATAACCAGAAAAGCTAGGAGTATAATCATGTCCAAGTTCTGCGAACCTTTCTTTTTGCATACGCCTAATGCTTTTTAATGGAAACCAACTAGCCATTACTATGTCAGTTTTTGTACCAACAGCTTTGCTTTTATTTCTAGCTGAACTGAAATATACCAACTGACTTGTATATAAGTTTACCTTTTCTTGAGCTTCAAAGCTAAGATATGGCAAAGAAATTATTTGTTCTTGAAACATTGGTCTCATAGCTGTTACACCATAAATTTGGTCAAACTTTTGATTTCTAGTTTCATGTCCTTCTAAGAATACACCATGTGCAGATGCAAATTCTCTAATAGATATATCTTGTCGTATTGCTTTTTGGAAACCGTTTTCTTCTATTACCCAGTGTGAACAATTATATTGTTTCCACCATTTTTTTATAATGTCTAGTGCCTGTGGTATACCACCACCTAATGAGTTATTTGAATCTATCATATAAAGTTTATTAGCTTCTGCATCGTATCCCCAAAGAAACGCTGCTTGATAACCAGTAGACGCAGGGTCGAGTCCTGCAATTAATCTAACTCCTGCAGGTATATGACCTATGTCTCTCTTCTGGTCTCTACATTCTTCTATTTCTACTCTATCAAATAATGCAAGACCGTCAGGCATTGCAACATTCAAATAAACCATTTCATATATAGCTCTACCACCTGTTGTTTCGGCTGCTCGTTTTCTATCCATCAACCATTTGTATGTTCTCTTAGAACTCCATAACATACATTTTTTATGTTCTTGTTCTTCCCAGTCTGGTAATGTACAACCAGTATCATGTGCTTCTTCTACTGTTGTTATCCATGATTCGTTTTCTAAAAGATGTGAATACAAATCGTCATAGTGTTGCCTTGAACCAATTACGACCATAGCAGTGTGTTCCTCTTTACGACTTGACAATGTTGTAGTCCACCAGTTTCTTGTGTTTTGTCTAGAAGACGGTTGCATTGTAGAACTATGGTCCTCAATGTCATCTGCAATAATTATGTCACAGTCTCTTGATAAAATTTTACCTCCACGACCTATACCTACCATAGTTGGACTTTTAATACCAGTAACGGTTCTAGTCCCTACAGTAAAACCACTTTGTGACCACGCTTTACCTGTACGACTTGTTGGTTTAAATTTTGGTCCAGGTCCACATATTTCTTCTATTAACAATTCATTATTTTCTAACTGGTCAATAACTGAGTTTACTGCATTTTTAGAAATGTCTTCGTTACCACCTACCCATAAAATTCTAATGTTAGGGTTTTGACATATAAGCCATATAACAAAATGTATAAGCAAATCTGTTTTGCCATGACGAGGTGGTGACAATATCATTTGTTGTTCACCTTTCTCTATAGCTTCTAAGATTGAGTTAATCCATTTAATATGAAAGTCTGGTGTTTCGTATGCTATACCTTGTTCTGTTTGAAAATATCTTTCTCTAAAATCAGAAAAATTTTGTAATGTTTTTTCTGCAACTTGTGGTAACTTCCATTTATCAGATGCTTTTTTAGATTGTTCATCCTCTTTGTATGCAGCATACGCCATAGAAACTGCAGCAACAGTTGTCCCTAATATTTCTGCTACTCCTGATAAAGTATTTTTTTTGTTATCTATTTCTGTAGCTAAACCTGATTCAACAATGTCTGTATATACTTTACCTCTACGAGATTGTACATTAGTTTTTTGTGAGGGTATATCTAATACATCGTCTTCTTGTGTCCATTCGACACCTGCCTTTTTAGCTCGTTTCTTTTGTTGTGCTATACGATTAGAACAGCGTTCACTACAATATTTAGAACGCCCTTTTGGTAAAACTCTATGACATCCACCTGCGTAACAAAGTTTTTTTTCTACCATGCCTTGCAAGACCAATATCTTGCTGTTGTTTTATCTGTAGCTGTGTCGCATTTATGTCGAGCTCTAAACGATTTACGAGCTGCAGGATTATTTTTCCGTATAGCCATGTTGGGGTCTCCAAACATTACTTTGACTACTTTGCCACCTTTGCTCACATACACTTTAGATTTTTTTCTACCATACCCAGGTTCACCTTTACCTATAGAAGAAGGTGAGTTTAACTTAACTGATTTACCTTGGTATGTTGCCATTATTTTCTTTTAGTTTTATACAAACGCTTACTATTTTTAGTATGTTTTTTACCTGAATGAATTTGTCCATTAGGCATTTTGTGGTGAGAGCCTTTATACTCTTGACCGTTTGCTTTAAATACTTTCATTTTTTCTTTTTAGGAAACCCTTTTTTCATATTGGCATACGCTTTAGGTGAGATAGTAGATTTTTTCTTTGACCTACTTGTACCTGCTTTTTTTCTTTTATTTATATTGTGATACAAACCTTTTTTAGCAGCCATTAATACATGCCTCGTTTACTCTTCCTCTTGGAACTGGATTTTTTCTTTTTCATTTTTTTTCCGTACATCATATCTCCTAAGTTTTTTTTTATACTCTGTACAACCTAGGTTAGCACAGTATTTCCATTTGCGAATAAACTTCAGACGGTTATTACAACGCTTACAATCTTTAATAATCATATTCGGTCAGCATAACACAAAACCCCACCTCGGGCAGAAGCAGGGCTGCGTAAATTAAGATATCCTATAATCTAATTATTACTTGTATTATAACAACTTGTTAATTTAGGAGGTAAAAAAAATTTTATTTTATGCACTAGGTGGATTTAGTTGCCTAGACCCACCGTAGTACAAACAAACAAACAATCAGGGAGGATTGTTAAGAAAGGTAGTAAGAAACTACCTAACCCAACTATACCATACTATAGTTATATAGGGGTCTTTTAAAGTGAGAGTTTCCTCCTTTCGCTCACTTGCCCTGTTACAACAAAGACCCCCCTAGTTTGAATCATCTGCTATAGTGAGTAAATAACAAATATTTATACCCAGTAAGGACAAACAGGTAAAGAGGACATCAGGCGTACAAAAGCTACTGATACTTAGAGTATAAAGGCGAAACACAAAGGTAGTACCCAAGAAGTCCAAGAAAAGTATAAATTAAAGCCTACCTGCATATATAGCCTGTTATACCAAAAAGGACTGCCCTACTCACCTTCCTTTAATAAATAACATATTCACAATGTTTATAGCTTGTGTATACTATATATAGTGCTAATAAGGTACACTACCCTATGTAGTACCACTACATCTAGTACCACTTTAACAGCATATCTGTAGAGGACTAACAACAAAGTTGTTGCCACCCCAGATTGAACCCTACCCTATTAATCCTTGTTTAAATAAGGACCTAATTATCAAAGTAATGTTCCATACTGTGCAGATATATAATGACCTTGAGTCAATCTAGAATAGTTCCTAAAGGATATGTACCTATTTTAATTTTATTCTCTAGGGGGATACTAGGTTTAAGTCATAGGAGAGTGGGAAAAGAAATCTAAAAGAAATACACAGATAAGAATAGATGTATGGTAGACTTTACATAGTAAAGAAAACATAGGGAGATTAAACAATGGAAACGAAATCAAATGTACTGCTAAAGCAAGACTTTAATGGCTTTACACAGTGGGAATTAGACATAGCTGCTAACTCTATCAAGGAGCAAATTGAATTAAGGGACAAAGATTTCATGCGTCAATTTCATGCAGGTCAACCCGTTGCAGTGACTACCAACATTAGAGGTGAGAATGGTGGATACGCTATTTATCCTGCCTATATTGTTAAAGTAAACAAGAAGTCAATGGATATTGGTTACGCGACATACGATGATTACTCGGAGAAGAGTCATCTTACCCAGACTAAGAGAGTGACTATCCAATCATTAAAAAGTAATGTGAGCAACGGATATCTCTGCAATGCTTATCCGAGCAAATTCGAGGGAGGTCCACAATTTAGACCTTACTCGGATACAGGTTACGGCTGCTAAATAACATTCTCGCAGGGCATCCACTGGGTGCCTTGTAGGAATCTTAGATAGATTCAGAATTAGGGAGAATAAAAAAATGAATGACTTTATAAGATACAGAGAAAATAAAAGCTCTGTGAGATTGTTAGGAACAAATACAACAATTACCTTAAAGGACGAATATGCCTATGTGAATGTAAAAGTAGACTGGAACCAAAGTATTCCACAAAAAGACAAGGGACTACTTACATTCGCAGGTTTCGAAATACAAAGCGGCATTTTACCAGAACACTTGACTCACAAAGAGCAAGTACTACAAATACAAATTAGGTTAATGGAACAAGTAGCACAGTTACAAAAAGCCGTCAAAGAGTTAGACCAAATAAGAAAAACAGACTCGATTATATAGAAACAAA
>Ga0209634_1000914_pt1 | contig 22259 bp, 36 predicted proteins | sample LinPmetageLP40_FD_184043 | JGI IMG/M metagenome (GOLD analysis project Ga0209634, IMG submission 184043) | Marine viral communities from the Pacific Ocean - LP-40 (SPAdes) (version 2) | ecosystem: Environmental > Aquatic > Marine > Oceanic | place: Pacific Ocean | collected 2010-08-26 | reverse complement strand
GAGCATTTTCTGGAGAAGCAAATGCCGTTTTCCATCCATAATTAGCATTGTAACCAACACACATTTGATCAACAAAGTCAGACTTGCCACTACTAGGAATACCAGTAACAGTAATAAATTGCCCAGTGTACGTTGAGAATATTTTATCAAAGTTTTCAAGGCCGACCTGAAACCCAGGTTTAAATCCGTTTTTAACAAAGTCTTTAAGTTCATCTTCTATATCGTATAATGTACTAACACCTTCTAGTGGCACTGGCTTGCACGCGTGTATAGCATTTTGCAGAGCTTCAGGCCCATGAGTTGTTAAGTACTCGTTAGCATCTTTACAGTCGCTGAATTCTACAAGATAACATACTTCAGCACCTAGCCTACGTATGAACTCTTGTTTTAAAGCATTACCTGCTTCATCAGCATCGACTGCAAGAATAATTTTAGTTTTATCTTCAAAGTAATCTATACAGTTGTCTAAATAATCTAAGTTGTTAGAGTTTAGTGTAGCACCGTTAGGAACTGATATTGCATTTGTAATACCAGCTTCATGTAAAGCTAACACATCCATCTCACCTTCAACTATAACACATGTATCATAACCGATTACGCTGTTTATATTATAGAATACTTTTTCAGCACCCTTATATAGTTTAAAGTTTTTTCTACCGTCACGGTATTTTATATTAATAAGCTGATCACCCATTATATAATTAAACTTTATAGTATTCTCGGTCTTACCTGTCTGTGGCATGAACTCAGGGCCTTCACTAACATTACAGCTAGCTAAGGTTGCCTGAGATATACCTCTTGTTTTAAACCATTCAATCACTTTGCTATCAGGAGCTTTATATTCTACCTGTTGAGGTCTAACATAAATCTTTTCACTAGCACCTTTACGTTGATACGTATGTAGTTGAAATGATGTGTTACAATTATGACAAGTACCGAGACCACGTTCCCAATCATAAGAAGCACATTTAAGCTTTTTATTTTTAGGCTTTCTAGTGTGTGAGCAGGTAGGGCAAACACCCTGAGTCTTCCCAACTTCTAGCTTGTGTTGATTGAATTCGTCAATCAAAAACCCATTGATCTCTTTATCTTCTACTGTCATTTATTATTTATTTAAAATGGTAAATCATCTCCACTTGCTGTATCTGCCTGTGGCATAGCTGGTGCTGCTTGAGCTCCATCTCTTGGTGCAGTTTCAACGTTTGTTCCGTTAGTCCACACGACTTTAACATTACCTAAGTAAGTCTTTTCAGTCTTAGTTTCTCTTTCCTCTTTAGTTTGTTCAACTATAACAGGACCTTGATTGCCAAACTGATCTAGCTCGTCATTTAATGTTATTGTTATAGGTAGATACTTACCTTTCTTACCCACGTAGATTTTATCCTTGGGTATGTTGTTCAAGTTAATACTTGTTTTAATTATACTTGCCATATTATGCGTATTGATTAATTTGATTAAACATTCTTGTTAGTTGATCTTTAGTAGCACTTGTAGTTCTTCTAATGTTATCAACTGCTTTTACGTGATTTTGATTTGTGTAAAAGTTTGCGCTACTTGTTTTAATACCTGTTACTGTACAGATTTGTTTTCTTACTCTTGCCATATTATTGGTTTTAAAGGGTTTTGCTTATGAAATATTGTTTAGGATCAAAGTCCTTAGTTTTGTAAAACAAGTCATAAGCTTCACTTGCTTTACGTACTTTATCTTCACCGCGTTGATAAAACTCTGGTGAACAATCGAATACACCTATTTTGTGTGTACTCTTGTCTATAACTATAAATAGAAACTCATAACCAAACAGCGTACTGTATATATAAGCTTGCGAGTCATAATTATACTTGTTAGCTGACCATTGAAATTTATCAATGTCTGCTGTTGTCTTCAAATCAATGACTAATTTTTCATCATGATTAACAATATCAGCTTTACCTTTCCACATATTACCAAACATCTCTTCGATCATTGGTACTTCGTATTCTACATCTCCTGCGGTTATTAAGTCTTTGCATATATCGTTACTCATAACTTTTTGCCTCATTAATTCAATTTGATCTACCTCGTGTTCTAGTAGACATAGTTCACCACCCGCAACATCTTTGTAGGCCTTGGTATTTCTGGTGCTTGCTTTTACTACCTTATACTTTTTAAGTTTATCAGGTTCTAGTATGCACGTATGAAAATATCCACCGACTAAAAATGCTGGTGATGGTTTGCTTGGTGCGAAGACATTTAATGGATCTTTTAATAACCTACCAACGTGTGAGTTGGATAAATATTGGTTACCAAAATCTCCATAGTAATCTTCGTCAATTTTAAGCCTTTGTAATATTTGCTTTTTGTTCATTTGTTAGTTTATATTTAGATTCAATAGCATTAATACTTCCGCCTGCTGCTACATATTCTTTAGCTTTAGTTAGCTGATCTTGTGTTATAGCAGGTTTAGCAGCTTGTTTGATCTTGTCTACTGCTGCTGTAGGTTTTTTACCTGAGTCAGCATCTTCTGTATCATCAATCAACAGTAAATTACCTAACGCATATTTCTTGCCATAAGTCGACGCGGCACCGAACTGCTGTGAGGTTTGCATACCTTTTTGATTAAGGTCTACACCTACTAGAGCGGTTGCGTGTATAGCATTTTCGCCATCGGATATTGTTGCTGTTGTTTGGATTGTTGGAACAGGGTCAGTTGAAATCATTTCTTCATTGATTGTAACTGTGACGCCGTGTTCGATTAGGAAGGGCTTTATAGCCTCAAGTATGTCTTCTGATTTACGGAAGTAATACTTACCGAAGGCATTGTACGAAGACTTTTTTGCCTTTAGCTTAGTTTGAACTATAGCTAGTTTTTGGTTTAGTTCTTTCATCTGGTTTTTATTTGGTCTATATATATAATTACACATAAATAATATTATTTACATGAGTACACTTGTCTAACTTATAGATAGTCAAGCACTTGCGAGTGGTCTACATTTTCTATTAGTTTATCTACAGCTTGCTTTTTAAGCTGTGATACTCTTACATAAGAGCTTGTACCTTCTATGTTTAACTCTGTTGCTATTTGTTTAGCTGAGTGTTTATCACAATCAAGCCCGTAGCTAAGTCTTAACACGTTGTACTCTCTATCTGTTAAATGTTTCTTTAACAAACCTGTTAAGTATATATTAAGTAAAGCCATATTATATGGTTCAGATTTGTCTGGTATTTGATACACCATGTTTTCATCATCGTTTGGCTTATCATCAATAGATAAGAAAATAGAATTAAAAAACATTGCAACCATCTTTTTGTCTTTACCAAAGTTTTTACGTATTTCATTTAAGTAATGTTCAGGTATACGTATATCACCTCTGTTAATATCAATTGATCTACGAATAGCTCCACGTATTCTTTTAGACATAAAACTTTTAATTGTTTTTTCTTTGTCTTCAGATTCATTTAGTGTTTCAAAGTCAATTTTATCTACAGCTTTTGTTAATCCAGCTCTACCTTCTTGTATTAAATCTCTAATACTCATTACGCCTGAAGCTTGTTGTGATGTTGAGAATTTTCTAGCAATATTTTCAGCCAAAGGCATGAACTTAATTATAAGTTCTTCTCTTGTATATAAATGATAATCAGTTCCATATTCAGGTATTCTTTCTAATGCCTGTTCTAAATCTTTTTTATCTCTTATATAACCTTGTATATTGTATTTTTTCATAATATTATTATCCTAAGGTATTCGTATTTAGTTTGTTATTTGTTTATTTAATAATTCTTTTTCTTTCTTCAACTCGTGACACATATTCCTATGTATAGTTCTACTAGAGCAGTTTAATAGCTTTGCTAATCCGCTTATGGTTATTTTCTTACCCCAATCATTTATATCTATCATACATTGATAAATATCATCTTCATGTATTACTTTACCTCTACCTATCAACTGACCTACTATGCTTAGCTTCTCAGATGTCGTAAGTCCTGTACCATCTCTAAATATAACTTTGCGTCTTTTGTTTCGCGGAGGTTTATCAAGATCTAACATGCTTATTTCATAGATCATATCATCTAAATATTTGTCACTGATCTTAAATGTAATAAAACCATTTGACTTATCAGCTATAAATTTAGAATATTTTTCAAAAGTTTCAGGATCCCACTCGGGATTAAGATACCACAATACTAGCAGGTGCCATTTAAGACTCTTGTATGTAGTAATTTTAGCTTTACTACGAAACAGCTCATAACATTGATATGTACCATCTTCATAGAAGTCATAATACTTATGCTTCATGCTAGGTCTATCACTAGTAGGCATCTGTCTATAAATAACCCTGTTAGTATTTAGGTATCTTGTATTTCTATCTATATGTGACATTAGCTAGTTACTAGTATATTCTTAGTGGCTGTTGTCACAGTTTGTGGTTTCAGTGTTAAAAAAATAATCTTATTATTTTCTTTTTGTAGTTTAATTCTTAATTGTTGTGTCATATTTACAAGGCTATGTTTGGTATTTTAGTATATAATTTTTCTTTCTTGGTATTACATATAGATGCTTTATCACCTATATAGTAGTTCCAGTACGCGTGTATAGCACTTTCATGCTTATACTCATCAGGCATACACTGCGGTGGTTGTTTGAACTTACCGTCTGGCATACCAACAGGATATTGAAATAGAGGTAATCTACATTTAGTAATGCTTAAATGCTCTTTACCATACCTAGCTGTATACTCTTGGCCCAAAGCTATCATATGATTATACAACCATCTGTAATGGTTTTTGTTTTCTCTACACCATATAGTTGATGGGTGATTGTAATGAGCTTTTTTATAAGGTATTTCAATATAAGTATCACCAAAAGGGTCGTAATGATGATGAGCAGTACAAAGCATTTGCGCTGATTCTAAAATCATTTTAACTACGTGTTTGTTATATTGAAACTCAGCTGCTTTATAAGGATCTTTGTCTAAATAAAATATATTCATTAGTATAGTATTAGTTTTAATCTTCTGTTATATTTTTTTATTAACAAAGCTTTATTCTTATTAATTTTATTATTGAGAGCATCGTTAAATATCTCATTATGTAGCTCACAAACTATTTGAACCATATAATGTACGTGTTTTCTTTTTCTGAAATACTTTTTAATATTTTTCATGTCTTATTCTATTATAATGTTTATCAAGTAGCATGTTGGCAACTTCCATGCTGATCATATTGTCGTTGTATAATTGCCAAACTAACTTACTCATAGTTACGAATAGTTTTGAACAATGGATGTCTGTAACTGTTAGCTTTAGTACGTTCGAAGTAGGTAAAGGTAGCACGCTGGCCAATATAGTCGCCTATATTATTGAGCATATTAGCTAGATCCTTGTAAGTATAGCCTTTGCCCGGTGGACAACCGAACTCTATACCTTCGTCATCTTGCATTATGAACTTGCCTAGCGTACCTGTCCTCTTGCCTTTACCATCTACATAACCTATGATAGTAGCTTCAGTGTCATGAAAGTCTTTAAACTTTTGTAAGTTGTAAGAACGTTTTTGCTGATATGCTTTGTCTAGTCTTAGGATTGAGCCTTCGTAACCTGCTTTTAAGTTACATTTGTGTATTGCTTTAGCCGCGTCTTCATTAAGTGCGAACTGAGTTTTAACGTGTATAACACAGTAGGAATACATATCGCTAGTTGCGAGCTGATTCATTCTGTAGCCATACGGTTGATTCATTACTGTTTCTATGTAGTCATAACAATGAAACTGTATCATCTTACCAGCCTCTGATCTGTCTGATGGGGTTGGTTTTTGTTTTCTGACTAATGATATGATTTTTTCGAAATCATCTCTTAGATCATGATTATATAACTCACCGTCAAGAACGATATCAGGGTGTTGCGTAAAGAAATAGTGCAACGAATTCGTGATGTGAGCTATATTAAAAAATTGTTTACCTGTACGTGAGTGTGCTACAACTTCATTATTATCATCGAGTTGTATAACACAACGAACGCCGTCAAGCTTAGGTTGTATAAATACATTCTCGGACCAGTCGACAGGTTTGTTGCCTACTTTGTATGCGAGCATTGGTTTTATCATAGTTTATCTAATTTATTTTGTAATCGATTAATTTTATTTTGTATTATTGCCATTTTTCTGTATTCTTCTTGCTCTTGATACATCATCATTAGCGTAGTTAGTCTTGCTATCTCGCCGATCATGTGTTCTTCAGGAGTTTCTTGGAAACTAAGAGGCATATCTTCAAGAAGATCTTCGATAGTTATAGGGCTTTTGTCATGCCACGCAACATCTTTTTTATTTCTGTGAGCTATTAGCTTATCTGTAATTAGATCAGCTAGCTTTGTTAGTTCGTCGTCTGTCATATATTTATTATCCAGCCTTGTTCGTATTTTGTTTGTAAAATTTCCAGTCAGTATATTCATATTCTCCTGAATATTTTTCTATTACTTTATCTATTTTATTTACAAATACGTTACAACCTTCATATTGATCCCAACAGCTAATCCACACGTCAGATTTACCTGTCCATATAATATATGTATACTGATGATCTATGTTTTCATGTGAAGGATATAAGTACTGTGCATTATAATGAAAGTCTTTTACCACATGAGATGCTATTCTTGACCCGTCACTAAACGTAGTCCAACCTAGGTCTTCTTGCATGTGTTTAACCCACTTAGCCAACTCAACACCTCTAAAACTAGGATATCCATCGTGGTGTAAATACATATTTACATAGCTTTTGTCACCCACAACTGATGGGTTACAAGCAAAGCCAAGCTCGTTATCTTCAGCAAACTTTCTGTCTACTACCATTGTTACGCTCCTAGTTGCCATATTTATCGTGTAAATCAGCGTAGTTTTTCATTATCTCCATTATCTGATCTTTTCTAAGACCTGAGTAATCTGATACTACACTTACATTAAACATATTTGTTACTCCTGATTGTTGTACTGATACGTACGCGTTGAAATCTTCTTGTGTTATATTAGTCATTGTTAAATACTTCTTTAATTGCTCCTGAATCTCTTTCGTTGAATAAGGCATTACCTAGATAGCAGTAGTTAATTATATCTGCAAATCTAGAGTTTATGCTCTCGGCTTTGTCAAGATTAGGATTATTGACATGCGCCATTACACTCTGTATTTGTTTGTCCATAAATATACTCCATACTTTGATTGGTGATATATTTAATCTTTTACCTGTAGCCTTGAAGTTGTTTAGTACGTCAGTATGCTCATTGGTATACTCTGGGCCTTTTTTCTTCATAGTATCTTGAGCTAAGTCAGCCAACTTGTTTGTCAAGATATCAAATTCTGTGTTTTTCATATTTATTATTTAGGTGCGCAGGAAGGACTCGAACCTTCGACCTCGAGTTTATGAGACTCGCGAGCTAACCAGCTGCTCTACCGCGCAATGTATAGCATTAATCTAGTAATACCATGTAAGCTTTAGCGTTGTGTTTTCTAAACCAGTCTAAACCTTTTCTTAAGTCTGTTATCATACTATCATGATACATACCTATTTCCATAGCTAAGTTTGCACCCATTACAAAGTCATACATACTTAGTTCTGTTGCACTTAGATCATAACTTTCACCACTGAAAGGGTTTGTGACTGTGTCACCTTCGGTGTATGTGGTACCGTTAAACCATTTTGGTAATTTAGTATTCTGTTTCTTCATAGTAGTAATGTTGTATTGTATTTATTAAATGTCTACCTGTTGCTGTTTGAAAGCTATAACTGTGAGTATGCATGCCAGGTATTGGATCGTTAAAACATACTAGCTTCAACATATCAAGAGCGCTACCGTGTTCGAACTCAAGAGCGGCTTGATTACAAGCGTTAGCTAGTTTAGCAGGCTCATGTCTTAGTTCTTGATTGGTACGATCTTTCATATAGCTTATTAGTTTTTTTGTTGTTAACTTTCTCATTTTTGTAGTATGTCATCGCCGTACATGAAGCTCCAAGAGTCTAGTTTCCAGCTTGTTATGTTAGTATGACTTAGTAAGTCTCTCATCTCATCGATTGTCAACTCTGACCACATCATTTTAGACATAAGAGTATACTTAAGTCTTTTAGCAGAGCTGAATTTTCTAGCACTAGCTTGAAGTTTTGTTTTAACGTCGGGCATTAGTTTGTCGTAGACGGTTTTGATTTTTGGCATATTATTATTTATTTGTTACATTATTATTATCCTACTTGTTTCGTATTTGATTTGTAATAAAATGAGGCCGGGCAGGTGTGGTTCAAGTATGGAGGGCTAAGAACCTCATACATACATTTGCTTTATCCTGCCATTTGTGGCTCAAGAATTAACCTGATCTTTGTACTTCCACGTTACCACCCTCGCCTCATATATTACAACCGAGTAGTACTTTCCTATCTTTAAGTTGTAATTGCTTGTTTTTTTCAGTGTCAAGCACACCGACCGCTTCGGATTCGTATTTATCTTAGGCATGTGCCATAACCTCTACGAGCGGATAGCTTACGTATTCTGGCTGCTTGGGCTTTTGGTAATATCTGAATGGTATTGCCCGTTTTATGGTATGTTATGTTAACACAACCATAAGCTTCCGTACTGCTACAGTTAACACAAACGGTGTAACCGAGTGCTATCCGCTGCGGAGGTATTATATTTTTACATCTGCACTTCATTATTCTGCTATCCAAGTTAAACCTTTGTAGTTGAACCATGAGTCGATACCTGCTTTTTGCTCTTCACCGAAGAGTATACAACCGAAGTTGGCTGGTATGTCACATATACTATAACCTCTGTAAGTTATATTGTTTAATTTTAATTTGTTTGGTTGATTTTTGAAGTGCTTGATTGTTTGCATATTTATTTATTTATTTATTTGATATTCAGTTATATTATCCAAATGTAATCGTATTTAGTCTGTGATAACGATTTCATCTTCATCGTTATATTCAACTAAACTATCCTCAAGACACCATTCTAACCACTCATCTTTGATATAACACTCATCATATATCTCCTCGCCACAGTATATGGCTTGGCCGTTATGTATAGCAGTTTTGAGTACATCTGTTAAATCGTGAGCGTAATAGTATACGTCTTCACTTATACTTACAGGAGATCTACCGTCACTGCATAAAAACACATCATGACCATCCGCTGTATATTCTTGATTCATCACAAAATCATATCCACCTTTAAAATCTACTGTATCTAACGTAGAACCGTGGTGTTCTAAGTATAATTCTTTTAATTTTTCTACTTTCATTTTATATTACTTTATTCTTATTAATACTCTGCTGTTAATATTTCTTCACATTCTGCCAAAGTCATCTCATCTATCTGTTCATCAGTATAAATGTGACCCGCTACTTGTTTTACTATTTCCCACGGACTCATATTACTTTATATTTATGGCCATCTATTATTACTTGCACATCTTTAACTTGATTGTCAATACCATGCTCGATTACTGTTTCTCTTAAGTTATCATACTGCCACTTTGGTACAAAGTCTGTTTCTAACATTTTAGCACGCTTGATAAACTCATTTTTAACAATATACTTCATCATATACTCAAGTCTATCGATTTCTATTGGTATCATCTTGCATACTCTGCCTACATATTTTCTGTAGTCACCATTTGGTAATTCAAAATAGCGAGGTTCATCGTCAACTCTTTTATTACATTGCCAATTAGAGTGACATTGATTACCTTGGTTTCTTACATATCCACTTGCAAAAGCACCGTATTCTACCCAATTACCTCTTGATTTGTATGGTAATCTCCACACTATTGTACCATTTAGCACTTGTCTTTCAGTAGTTACATCAGTAATACTTAGTAAGTCCATCTGCTCTTTGATTTTTTCATAGCGAGCATCACCTTTATATATTGTTCTCATATTATTATTGTTTAAGTAAGTAGTTTTCTAGCCATTCTTCGCTGATCTGCATTGGTTTTGGACAATATTTGTTGTGTAATACTACAAACTCATCACACCATCCGCCTAGTTCTTCGATTTTAGCGTTGATTATTTCTCTTTGTCTTTGACCTCTCTTGTACCATCTGTTATCATCTGCATACATATAAGTATAGTCATGTTGCTTTAGCATATCTTCGAGAGTTAAATCATCGAAGTATATTTGTTTTTTATCGTTCATATTATTATTATCCGTAGTGATTCGTATTTAAATTGTGTTTGTTGATTTATAGAACTCTATTCTGTCAAGAACATCTTGTCTAGTTATTTTCTTTTCCATTTGTAATAGTATGTAGCTTGACATATCTATTTCCTTCCCGTTTTCGCATTTTAAAATCCACTGCATATTACTTATTTTTTATTATTTTACTTATTATTTCTAGTTGTTGCTCGTCTGTACAAGTGGAGAAACCAAATTCTCCGTAGTTTACTTGCGCTATTCTGTCTAGTAATTCTACCATCCGCCGTAAGTTATTACAGGATTACTAAATATTAAGTGATATAGTATGTTTACAAAACCGAAAGCGAATATCGCTGTTAATCCAATTAGTATTGTGTTGATTGCTAAGTGTTGAAATTTTCTCTTCATTTATTATTATTTAATTGTTTTTCTTTTATATATTCTTTCCAGTGTTCTATTGCTTCATACATATTATTATTGTTTTTATTTACATTTATATTATCCACAGTGAATCGTATTTACATTGTAATCATAACAGTAATAGTATACTTCATCTCTACACTCTTGACTCAATCCAATCCAGTTTTCCCACTGTTTACCATCTTCGCGAGGAAAGAGTTGATTAGTCATCGCCATTTCATACTCGTGTTTACTTCTCATGTCATTTACTTCTTGAAACGCTTGTTCCCAAGTTTTATACTTTCTATACATCGTCTTTACTTTTAGGTATTCCAAAGTACAAGTGTATTAATTGGAGTACTATTATTACTGTTATTATTGTTATAAAATTCATAGTTGTAGTGTGAGAATCGAACTCACAGAAACCATTACTACATTTACTTGTTCATATTTGATTTACGAGGAAACAAGTGGAACTAACTCGACTTTGTGTAGTACTTACGCACTTACTAATTCTCTAGCAATTACTGGAATTGAAGTTGAAGAAGTGTAAGATTTGTACTTGATAAAACAATTCATAGTTTCTAGTTTTGACTTCATTACTTCATACACTTTATCGTGATTGTAAGTAGCAGTTTTACCATTTTTGAAGTTTACTGTAATGTTTTGATTTTTACCGATTAAAGATTTTCTTATTACGAATCTTTTTGAAATTAAGTTTGACATAGTTTATTTATTTATTAATTATTATTTACATTTATATTATCCATTGACTGTCGTATTTGATATGTGTAAAGTATATACTTTGTTTACTTATTGTAATTGTTGTTAGTATATTCCGCACTGTCTCTCATTGTCAAATTGTATTTGTTTATTTGTTACATAGTTATTATCCATTACGACTCGTATATACTATGTGTAAATGTTAATTAAAATATGTATATATAAAATTGTATTAGTGATTAGTTGCATGACATTATGTCAGTATGTGAATGACAAAACGACATACATAAAAGGTAAAAACGTATGGGGGCTGGTGAATATGGATTGACTTCTGATATTGGGGGCCATGGTGGGAGGGGAGGGGGCAACACGGTACCTCTATATATCTAACGTATTTTTTTTGTGACAATAGGGTATTATGAAGTATATAGTAAGTAGCTAATGTCACACTACACTTAAATATTATTTATACTATGTAATTATAGTAATATGAGTAAAAAACGAGCAGGTAATTCACAAGGACTAAGCCCAGAAGCTTTAGCAGCAAAAAGAGCTAGAGACTTAGCGGCAGCTAATAGCCCAGACAGAGAGAAGAAACGCAGAGAGAACCAAGCTATAGGTCAGAGCTCAGACAGTGATTTACACCACACTTCAAGTGGTACAATAAGAAGAGTATCGATAGCTTACAATAGAGCTACACACACAAGAGGGGAAGTAAATTCCTAACCAACAGCATAGAGCGTAAATAAGATCCGCTATAACCAAAGTATCTTATATTAAACTAAATACCAAAATAATGACGTATTTTTATTACAAGACTAGCACAATGCCTAGTCGACCACAAATCTCCGAAGACCAAATAAAACTTTGGAAACACCTCGCAGAAAAGAAAAACTGGAGGATTGTTCAACTACCTAACGGTTTCTATCAAACAGAGTACAAAGACATCAGCAATGATGAACACTGGCATGATGTGACAAGAAGAGAAACTATGGACGGAGCAGAGACTGCAATTGATGGAAGCATCGATCACTATGCTAAGAAAGTAGATTTCTTAAAAGGGCCTAAAGTAGTTAAGACATTCAAATAAGTACAATTTAATTTAATTTAATTCAATATAATGGAATACAATCAACCAAGTAGCATCGTCAAAGATTTAAACTTTGGTAAAGATGCTTCGAGTAAAATTATCTTAGGAGTTGACAAGTTAACTAAAGCAGTTAGGTCTACACTAGGAGCATCAGGTAAATGTGTAATTTATGAAGATGCAAGAGGTAAACCGGTAATAACAAAAGACGGTGTAACAGTAGCAGAATCTGTTGTCTTATATGACCCGGTTGAAAATATAGGTGCTACACTTATTAAAGAAGCAGCTAGAAATACAGTAAAAGAAGCAGGTGATGGTACTACTACAGCTACCGTCCTTGCTTCATCACTGTTACATTTAGCTTCTAACTATAATAATAAAGAATCTATAAGAGATATTAAAAACGGTATCAAGACAGGTTTTGATAAAGTTAATAAATATCTTTCTGAATACGCGACACCAGTCACAGGAGATATGCTACAGAGCGTTTCGGCGATTTCTTGTAACAATGATCTTGAGCTAGGCAAGATAATAGCTGATGCTTATACTAAAGTTGGTACTGATGGTGTTGTTTTGATGGAAGAATCAGAAGACGATAGAACATACGCTGATATAGTTCAGGGTGTTCAGCTTGAATCTCCTTTGAAATCACAACATTTCATCACAGATAAAGACAAACAAAGAGCGGTATTAGATAATCCAGCTGTATTAATAGTTAATTCTCCAATACCTAACATACGTAAGATACAACCTATCTTAGAATATGTGATAAAAAATAAAAAACCCCTACTTATAGTAGCGGAGGTTGACGATCAAGTCAAATCTGCACTTGCTATGAACAGAGTTAAGGGTAACATAAAGGTTAATATAATAGATCCTCCTGGTTTTGGTCCAACAAAAGACGATACAGTTGAAGATTTAGCTTTATTAACAGGAGCAGTAGTAATGAATGAAGAGCTTGGAGATGATTTAGATCTAATCCAGCCAGATTGTTTGGGTGAAGTAGTGAAATCTGTCACTGATAGCAGAACTACAGTCCTTACAACTGGTGTTATGAGTGAAAACTTAGACGCAAGGATAAAAGAAATAAATAAAAAAATCAAAAAGTCTAAAGAACCTTACTTTACACGTAGACTACAGCAAAGATTAGCAATGCTAAACGGTTCTGTAGGTATAGTAAAGGTTGGTGCTGACTCAAAAATTGCTTTAAAAGAGAAAAAAGACAGAGTAGAGGATGCTATTTACGCAACTAAAGCTGCTTTGCAAGAAGGAATTGTTCCAGGAGGTGGAATAGCGCTATTAAACGCAGCAAATAACATAAATGCTGAAAATGATGGCGAAAAAATGCTCCTAGAATCTATAGTTTCACCATTTACTACAATATTAGAAAATGCTGGACTAGAAAACGTAGTTCTTGTAGAAGAAGATGGCTTAGGAATTGATGTTACAACAGGTAAAATAGTAAACATGATAAAACATGGTATTATAGATCCAGTTCTAGTAACTAAAACAGCGCTAAAAAATGCAGTTAGTGTTGTTTCAACAATAATTTCTGCAGATTGTGTAATATCTAATATAAGAGTCAATGCGAGCAATTAACTACTACGTTGTAATAAAGAAAATAAAACAAGAACCTAAGAAAATAGCTGGTTTAATCATATCTGACAAGATAGATGAAGACAATAGGTATATAAAGGCTGAAATAATGTCTGTTGGTAATTTAGTTGAAGGAGTTAAATCTGGAGATATAATACATTTTGATAGACACGCTGGACATGGTATAGCTTGGAATGATAAGTTGTATCACGTTATAACAGTAAAAGACATTGTTTTAGTAGAGTGAAGCTAGATGCAGGTGTTTTAAGAGACGTGGGTTTATTTAAGTATTACAGGCTTGTTAGGAAATGGGCTTGTAAAACTTATGGCCTAACTGACGCAGATTTAGAACTTTTAGTCTATTTAGATTGCAAATCGCGATTTACACGTAATGACTTTATAGATGGCGTTTATACATACTCATGGGATAAAAACCGATGGGAGCGACTTAGAAAAGAAGGTTGGATAGATGTATGGCGTCAAAGAAATAGAACAACAATCAAATATAGTATATATAAGACTTCATTCAAGTGCAGTCAATTAATATCTCGTATATACAGAATCTTATTAGGCGAAGAGGACCTTCCCACATCCGAAAGAAGTAAATTTTTTAACAACAAGTCATATACAGATAAAGTTTTCAACAAAGCTATAGATGACATGATTAAAGATAAAGAAAGATAATGCCTACATTCCAAAAACATTCCGGTTACCAAATGAAGCCTAAGACAGGAAATCTATTTAATTATGATAGATCTTCTTTTGATGGTGATGGCCAACCACCTATAATTGAAAAAAATTTAGGTAAAGATATAAAAGCAGAAGCTAATAAAGACGGTACAATCTTTGTGGATAAATCTGTAGACCTTAATTCTAAAAAAGGTAAAGAGATAATAGAACACGAAAAAGTACATTTAGATCAATTTGAAAGAGGTGATTTAGATTATGATGAAGATACTGTAACGTGGAAAGGAAAATCAATTGCTCGTAGTTCTATAAAAGAAGGAGCTAAAAACTTACCGTGGGAAAAAGAAGCCTACGACAAAACTGAAAAAAAATAGAATATGTCAACAATTTACGAAAAAATGAAAGCCCATGCTGAAAAGAAAAGAAGATCATTTGTATCTTTAGGTTCTGAAGATGGTGCCGTATCACCAACTAAGTTAAATCAAACTTTAGTTGATGGATCAAAAGGTTTATCTAAACCATTTTACAATCCAACAAACGATTTAATGGATGGGTTCAACTCTACTGTTAACGAAACAGGTATGTCTTACGGGGAAGATTTAGCTTCAGATGGAGATAAACTTGATTTTGGAAGTGGAAATAAATCAAACGCACCAAGTGTAGTTAAGTTTAACTCTCCAGCTAAAGACGCCAATAAAGAGGCTGCTGAAAAATTAAAATCAACTACTACTAGAACTAAAAGAGAAGAAGATTTAAGCGATGTAGATGGTAACGCTTTAGATGTTACTGATGTTGTTACTTTAACACCAGGTAATGGTTTCGAGGATTCAGGTGAACTAATGTCAAATGAAGAATATGAGAAGAAGAAACTTGATCCTGAGTACATGAAGAAAGAAGCTGAGTATTTAAAGAAAAAAGAAGGAGCTGAAGATAAAGAAGAAAAATCAGTTGAAATATCAAAAAGACCTACAGAGAATAAAGAAGTAACAGAAACACCTGGTACAAAGTCTCAATACAACATGGGTCTAATGGAAACTAGAAATGCTAAAAAAGCTAGGAACAAACAATTTAGATCTGATAAAAAGCTTACTAAAAAATATGAGAAGCTTATTAAGAAGCATGAGAAAACAAAAGGTAATAACTCTGAATCAGAAAGCATGTCACCTGAACTTAGAAATGCCTATGCGCATTTTTCAAAAGAAGGTTCTAGCGAAAGCAATAGGTTTAATCAAAGAGTAGGTACAACTAAAGGTGTTGATACAAAAGGTACTTCTGAAGAAAAAATAACAGCTGGTTTTGAACCTGCCGCTGAAGGTGCTACTGTTATTGATGCAAGTGGTAATCCAGTTGAAAATAAAAAAGAAGAAAAATCTATGGCTGAATTTAAAGCTGCACCAAGCGTAACTAAATTTGCTGGTGTTGTAGCAGGTGCATTAGGTAAAGCAGCTATAGGTATGGCTGCAGATAAATTAACAGGAGGTCCTAAATATAAAATGAGAGGGCCATTATATAAAAATAACAAAAAATAACTAATAAAAAAAAGTCATGGCATTTAGATTAAAAAACAACGCTTACCAGCAAAGATCTGGTATTAATTATAGCTCTCCAGCTAAAGTAGGTCTTACTGAAAAAGATAAAGAACAAATAGGTATTCAAACTAACAACAAGAATGATCTTAATGAAAGTTTTGCACCTTACACATCGTTAGCTGCTAAAAACGCTGCGTTAGCTAAAGAAAAGCTAAAAAAAGGAAAAGAGGGAAAAGAGGAAAAAAAGGAAACACCAAAAAAAGATCCTTATGCAGAAGCTCTTAAAAAAGATTCTAAGTTAGGTGATTATGTAAAAGCAAGAAAAGGTTTAAAGAAAGATAGTCCTGAGTATGCTAAACTTCAAAACAAAATTAATGCTGCTTATGGTAATAAAAAACGTTACAACGAAGGAGCTAAAGCTGATGTGAAGAAAGCAACGGTTACAGGTGCAAAAGATGACAATATAAAGACTAGAGGTAAAAACCAAAATGCTTCTAAAATAAACGACAGCGAGAAAAAATCTAACAAAGATGTTGCTAAGTCTGAAAAAGCTATCAAAGTTAAAGAAGCTAAAACAGAATTAAAAACAGTTAAAACAGATAATAAGAAAGAAGTAAAAGATCTTAAAAAATCAAACAAAGTTGAAAAAATAGATGCTAAAGCTGAAGTTGCTTCTGCTAAAGGTAAAAACAAAAGAGCTGACAGACTTAAAGCAAAAGCTGAGAGAAAAAGAACTGGAAAAACTAAAAAAGAGCAAGGTCGTAATATATTTGGCGGAAAAACTAAAAAGCAAAAAGCTAAAGAAGCTGCTGCTGCTACCGTTGAAACGGTTGCTAAAAAAAAAACTGCAAAGTATAACTAAGTATAAAGGTGGTTGCGAATGTGGTAAACCTAAATGTAATTGTAAATAATGGCGAAAAAGAAACTATCAGAAACAAAAGTAGGTAAATTTTTATTATCAGCTGCTCCTGGAATACTAGGGGTAGCTGGTGATATATTGCCTGATGCTGGTCTTTTAGGTATAGTCAAAAATTTAATTAAAAAAGAACCTGATTCAGTATTACCACCTGAAGACAAAGAAAAAGCATTAAAACTATTAGAACAAGACATGGTTGAGATGCAGGAAATTTCTAAACGTTGGTCTAGTGATATGAAAAGTGACTCATGGCTTAGTAAGAATACACGCCCCATGACGCTAATATTTTTAACTATATCTATGGTCACAATAATGTTGCTTGACAGTTTTGAAATTGAGTTTTCTGTTAATAGTGGTTGGGTTGATCTTTTAAAATCACTATTAATAACCGTATACGTAGCATACTTTGGTTCTCGAGGTGCTGAAAAATTTAAGAAAATATCTAAGTAATGGGTAGAATAAGTAATTTTGAATTAGATACTAGCGTAGAAGGTAGTGACAAGTTATTAGGCTCAAACAGTAGTGGTGCAACAAAAAACTTTGCTGTAGCTGATATAGATAAATTTATGAAAAACACTAGCTCCTCAAAGCTAGTTTATTCATTTGAAGATAATAGCAGTCAAAAGTCTAGTGGTAGTTTCTTAGGAACGTTCTCTACGTCACAAAAAAACTTTTCAACACTTACATCAATAAAAGTAAATAAGTTTCCTAGCGGAAGCACTAGTGCGGTTGTAGAATACCTACAGTCGCTTGTTAATAACGATATTGTATTAAGCGATGTCGAAAACATAAACAACTTCGGTGTTTACACTGTAAGTTCAGTAACTCAAGATTCTAATGCCACTGATTATTACGATATAGCTTTAGTAGCTAAAACAGGTAATAACGGTATATTGGTAGATGAGCAATTTTATTCAATTATATTATATGCGGGTGCTGGTGGAGACAAAACGTTTTCACACACTCAAAACGCTTCAGCTAGTAGCTGGACAATTAATCACAACCTAGGAAAAAAACCATCTGTAACAATAACAACATTAGCAACAGGTGCGCAGGTAATAGGTGAAGTAACATACACGAATAATAACACACTAGTAGTTTCTTTTGCTGCCGCAGTATCAGGAATTGCACATCTTAACTAAACACATAAAAAAATGGCATTAAAATATTTATCTAACATTGATCTTGGCGGACTTGAAATAAAGAACGCAAAACCTTACGTTATTACAACGGCGGATCAAGACAATTTTGCAGATTCATCTCACGCTGACTACTTATTAACATCATCTGCTAACATTGGTAAGATGTACTGGAACAGTCAAACCTTAACATTCCTCATATGGAAAGGAACCGGCTGGGTTGTTCTAGATGGCTCTGGGGATATATCATCCGTTGGTTTAACTGCTGATGATGGTAATTCATTAAGTGATACCGCCGGTGCAGTTAATTTTACAATATCAGGTGATACTGGTATTTCAACAACAGCTTCTGGTAGTACAATAGAAATTGATCTAGACAACACGGCTGTTACAGCAGGTGATTATGGTTCTAGTACACAAATACCTAGTATTAGTGTAGATGCACAAGGTAGAATAACAGCGGCTAGTAATAATAGTATAACTGTTGGCAATGCTACAATAACAATAGATGGTGGTGCTGACTTAGAAATAAACACTGGTAGTGGTGCAAATGGTGCGTTTACTACAAACCAAGGTACAAACGAAACTATAACGTTAGATCACTCTAATGTAACTAGAACAGATGCGTCAGATGCTACTAGCACTTTAAGTTTTGGAAGTACTTTCACGCCTTTTACAGCTTTAGGGTCTAGTACAAAAGGTCACGTTGTAAGTTCTCAGAAAACAGTATTTACTCTACCTAGCTTAGGCACAGCGCCAGGTACAGCGCTTGAAGGTGACACAGATATATTAGATGTTTCCAATGATCATTTACTTACTAGACTAGCTGCTCTAGAATCAACTGGCGGTGCTTCAAACGAGGATATAGTAATAGGTACTGATGCTGGTGATACAGTTGCTTTTACCGGTGCTATTAAAGTTAACGCAAGTTCTTCGTTTTTATCTTCACAGTTTACATTTGAAGATCCTACATCTGGTAAACCATTACTTGTACTTAAAAACACAAATGATGATACTGCTGGCTCAACATTAAGGTTTACAAAAGAAACAAACAACAGCGCTTCTGATAACGATGAAATCGGACAAATTGAATTTAAGAGTGATGACAGTGGTAACACACAGCACTTATTCGCTTCGATTAAAGGTATTGCAAAAGACGTAACAAACAATGATGAAATTGGTAAATTAAAACTAGGTGTATCTACTGGGCAAACTACAAATAGTTATCAAGATGGTTTAGTAATAGAAGGGCACGCAAACGACGATAGAGTTGATGTTGTTATTGGTAACGGAACTAATTCTGTTACAACAATAGCCGGTGACCTTACAGTAACAGGTTCTCATACAATAGTTAATTCAACTGATGTAGAAATTCAAGATATCAACATAACAGTTGCAAAAGGCGCTACAACAAGCGCTAACGCTAATGGTTCTGGTATTACATTTAGTAATTGGAGTTCTGCACCTGTATTATCTTGGGATCATTCAAACACAAGGTTAAACGTAAATAAAGCTTTTCACGTTGCTGGTAACATAACACTAGCCGATAATGCAACTGTCGATGGTATTGATATTGGTGTAGATGTTGCAGCTAACACGTTGAAAAATACAAACGTAACAACTGACTTAGGTCACAATACATCATCTACTACTTTAGAAGTAACATCATCTGATGGTAGTAACACAACTTTACCTGTGGCAACTACAAGTGCTGGTGGTGTTATGAGCGCTGCTCAAGTTACAGCATTAAACACAGCAACAACACCTACTGAGGTTACCGCTCAAATTGATGCTTACAGTAAGACGTTTGTAATTTCAGGAACTGGTTCTGCAAAAACATTTACTTTAAATCATCAATTTAATACATTTAAAGTTAAAGCCGAAATACTAGAGTATGGTAACGCAGGTTCTGGAGCTACTTATGCTACAGTGTATACAGATATTAAAAGATCTACTGTTAATGATGTAGTAGTGGAATTCGCTGTAAACCCAGTAAACAATCAAGACTATTTAGTGCTACTTACAAAAGTAACAAACTAATATAATAAAATTTTAACATGGCTCAAAAGTTTTTAAGTGGAATTGACATTTCAGGAAATATTGTTGTCGACAGTGATAATGCCGTTGGTGCAACTGTCTTAGATATTCAAGGAACTCAAGGCCAACTCTTCTCACTTACAAATTCTCTTTCCGGAGATTTATTCTCAGTATCAGACATATCAGGAGTACCTATATTAAACGTTAACTCTAGCGGTTTAATCACCATAGATGGAGCTTTAGATAGTTTCAACGTAACAGAGTTTATAAAACACGAAGGAGACACTGGTACAAGCATACAGTTTTTAGCAGGTCAAATGATCTTGAAAAATTCTGGTGGAAAATACATTAATCTTCACTCAAACGGTATTCTTTATTTTGATGCATCAGGGTATACTTTTAACACAGGCAACGCAACTTTTTCAGGGTATGTAAGCTCAGCTGCAGGTTTTAGAATGGCATCTGGTCAATCAATTGATTTTGTAGATAGTAATATTGGATATAATTCTATTAAAAGAGATACAACAAATGGAGGCTTACAAATTAATACTGGTGGTACTGCTTCTCTTAACATTTTAGATAATAATAACGCAACTTTTGCAGGTACAGTAACAGCTTCAAACTTATCAGGAACTAATACTGGTGATCAAACTTTACCAACAGCAAGTTCCCTTGGTGCGGTAACATTAACAGGTAACCAAACAATATCCGGTGTTAAGCAATTTTCTGATTACATAAACGCTTCAGCAAATATACACATGGCTGGTCACTTGTATAATACTAATGACACTTATAGTATTGATTTAAACGATCATAGTGGTTATACTTGGTTCAGAAACCCACAAAACAGATGGGTATTCCAAGGTGGTTCTGGTGGAGATGATTGGACACAATCTTTTCATTTTACATTACAATCAGTTGGTAGCGGTTATAACGATAAAGTTATGCTAATTGGCCAACAACAAAACAACTCGTCTAGCGGTGGTAAATACAAGGGTGTTAGAATTGTAAAATCAACTGGATCAAGTTCTGTTGTAGATGGTTACTTACAAGCTGGCGATGTAGTTGCTACAAGTCTAGACATAAACGGTTCTGCTGATATATCTGGAACGCTAGACGTTGGCGCAATAAATAGTGATGCTATTGTTACAATAAACCCTGGTTCAAATGCTGTATCAACATTAAAACTGAGAAGAGATACTAGTGGTGATAATACTATAGTTGGTGATATAGAGTTTGACACATCAGCCGCTCAAGGTACAGATGATAGAATAGCTTTAATAAGAGCTCAAACAAGTGCTGGTGATGGTAGTAATCGAGGTGGTCAAATTAACTTATACACTAGACAAAGTGGTAGTTCTAGTTTCAACACAACTACTTACAATAAAGATGGTCAATGGACATTTCCTGGTGAAATAGAGGCGACAAGCCTTGACATAAACGGTAATGCTAATATATCAGGTAGTTTGTTAGTAGCTACAGCAACTGATTATTATTCAGGTTGCCAAATAGGCGTAGGTGATACAAGTGATAGCCAAAACGGTTTGAGTATAACAACATCTACAACTGGTAATGGTTATATCTTGTTTGGTGATGGTACTGGAACTAGCTCTTACATAGGACAAATACGATATGCCCATGATGGTGATTTTATGGATTTACAAACTGGTGGAGCTGTTAGATTAAAATTAAATGCTACTGGCGCAACTGTAACTGGAGAATTAGAAGCTACAAGTCTAGATATAAACGGTAATGCTGATATATCTGGCGCGTTAACATTAGGAACTGCTCTAGCAGATGCTGAAATAGCAAGCGCTGCAACGTGGAACGCTAAACAAGCTGCATTGACTTCTTCGTCAACAGTTTTAGATGGTAGATATTTTACAGAAACAGAAGTTAATGACAGATTTACACGTAAATTTACGTTCGATCCTGGATCTGGTTCTGGTAATAGAAGATACATGAGATTGTTTACTGTGGCTAATTTTGACGCAAGTGT
>Ga0209634_1000913_pt1 | contig 22271 bp, 38 predicted proteins | sample LinPmetageLP40_FD_184043 | JGI IMG/M metagenome (GOLD analysis project Ga0209634, IMG submission 184043) | Marine viral communities from the Pacific Ocean - LP-40 (SPAdes) (version 2) | ecosystem: Environmental > Aquatic > Marine > Oceanic | place: Pacific Ocean | collected 2010-08-26 | reverse complement strand
GCGGCAGGTCCCATTGGGCCTGCTCGATGAAGGTCCTGTGGCGCGCGCGCAGCAAGTCGGCGAACAGCGGGCCGTAAGTGTGGAGATTCTGGAACGAGAGAGTGGTAACTTGCATGGACAATATCTTCCTCTGCCGGGTTGTCGTTGACACCAGGGGACCGTGGAATGCTCGCTCTGTGGGATGGGCTGCTAGATCAGCCTGAACTCTCTCGCCATTCTTAGTGCCTCGGCCGTGGTCTTTACGCCCAGTTTATTCCGGGCGGACGAAAGGCGTGCCGTCAGCGCGCTTTCCGAAATTCCGATCTCCGCGGCGGCGGTCGTGTGGCGGACGCCCGCACCCACAAGGCGCAGCGCCTCGATCATGGCGGGGGTCAGGTCCTCGGGCGGCTCTGTGACTTCGTGGAGGGCGTCGGCAATGGACGCGATCTCGGTGATTTCGGCGTCGGTAAACTCCCGATCCGAACGAGCCACCCCCACGATCGTGCGGGATGTGATCTTGCCGCAGCTGCACACGGCGCCAAAGGTCAACCCGTGCTCGGCTGCCAGCTTCATGACGCCGAAGGGGTCGGGCAAATTGATCTCGCTCCAACGAATCTGCCCGGACTTGCTGACACCCCAGAACACAAGGGGGTCGCGAAGCGAGTAGTTGTTGGCGGCATAAAGATCCTGCCACGCTTTGGGGTATGTGCTGCGGAGATACAGTGGCGATGCAAAGCGGATATGGATACCGGCAGTGTACCCCATGGGGGCAAGCTGTTCCAATCTCTGCAAATAGCGAACCATGAGGCGTCGTCTCTCGAGCATGTCTTTTTAGAATGGTTGAGAAATTCATCGTCAACTGTATCTTGAACCCATTTAAACGGTGAAATTGGTTAATGTATTATGAACAAACAGATGAATCCCCGTCTTTTCGTGCGTGTTCTAAAACTCAACGCAAAAGCTCGCGTCGATCTGTTGGAATTTCTGGGAACGGCGCGGATCGATGAAGACGAGCTTGAGCGTCTGATCTCCGACCTGCAAACCGGAGCGGATATCGAAACGGCAGCCGGAGGGCTGCGCACCTCGTGATGAGGGCGACAAACGCAAAAGGCCCCGCCGGATCGGGCGGGGCCTTCAGGATGTCATACCGGTCAGGATCAGGCCCCGGCGGCGTCTTCCGCTTCGACGCGGGCGCGATCTGCGGCGCCCTTGGCATCGACGTCACGTTCGACGAATTCGATGATGGCCATCGGGGCCATGTCGCCATACCGGAAACCGGCCTTCAGAATGCGGACATATCCACCCTGGCGATCTTTGTAGCGCGGTCCGAGGATATCCATCAGCTTGGCCAGATGACGGTCTTCCTTGAGGCGCGAGCGCAGCAGACGACGGGCGTGCAAATCGCCACGTCCGGCCAGCGTCACCATCTTTTCGATGATGGGGCGCAATTCCTTGGCTTTCGGCAGGGTCGTCTTGATCTGCTCGTGCTCGATCAACGATCCGGCCATGTTGGCGAACATCGCCTTGCGGTGTTCATGTGTACGGTTGAGGCGGCGGTATCCGCGGGCGTGGCGCATGGGTTTTCTCCGTAGCTAGTCTTTATACTTTGTCCGGGGTCCCCTGCGTGGCGGGTCCCTCACCTTGGGGCATTTGCCCAGTCATTCCCCGCCAATTGCGGGCATTCTCGATGATGCCCCCTTTCGGGGGCATCGAACTCAAAACTCGTTTTCGAACTTCTTGGCCAGATCTTCGATATTCTCTGGCGGCCAATCGACGATATCCATTCCCAGATGCAGCCCCATGCCCGACAGCACTTCCTTGATCTCGTTCAAGGATTTGCGGCCGAAGTTCGGCGTGCGCAACATTTCAGCTTCGGTCTTCTGGATCAGATCGCCGATGTAGACGATATTGTCGTTCTTCAGGCAGTTGGCGGACCGGACCGAAAGCTCCAGCTCGTCGACCTTCTTCAGCAGAAGCGGGTTGAACTCCAGATCGTCGGCGGCCTCGGCGCCGCGGGCGGCCTCGGGCTCGTCGAAGTTCACGAAGATCTGCAACTGGTCCTGAAGAATGCGGGCCGCATAGGCGACCGCATCGTCGGGAGCCAGCGAGCCATCGGTTTCCAGCTTCAGCGTCAGCTTGTCATAGTCGAGCACCTGACCTTCGCGGGTCGGCTGCACTTCGTAGGACACCTTCTTGACCGGCGAATAGATCGCATCGATCGGGATCAGACCGATGGGCGCGTCTTCCGGCTTGTTCTTGTCGGCGGACACGTAGCCTTTGCCGGTATTTACCGTCAGCTCCATGTAGAGGTCCGCGCCATCGTCGAGGTGACAGATGACGTGATCGCGGTTCAGAACCTCGATACCGTTGGTCTCGCTGATGTCACCGGCGGTGACGACCATCGGGCCTTTGGCCGAGATCGAGACGCGCTTGGGCCCCTCGACGTCCATCTTCAGGCTGACGCCCTTCAGGTTCAGGACGATATCGGTAACATCCTCACGGACGCCCGATACCGACGAAAACTCGTGCAGGACGTTGTCGATCTGGACCGACGTGATGGCTGCGCCCTGCAGCGACGACATCAGGACGCGCCGCAGCGCGTTGCCCATCGTCAGACCGAAACCACGCTCGAGCGGTTCGGCCACGACGGTGGCCTGACGGGCGGGGTTGTTCCCCGGACGAACGTCAAGCTGCGACGGCTTGATGAGTTCTTGCCAATTCTTGTGGATCATGTGCCCTGTCCCTCCAATTCCGTCCTGCGCCGGGGCGGTTGGCGCAGAAACCCCGAGGTAAATATACGGCGAAACAGGGACCGCGCCGTGCGACCCCTGCCCTGTTCGTTAAATCGCGTCAGACGCGGCGGCGCTTCGGCGGACGTACACCGTTGTGCGCCATGGGCGTGACGTCGCGGATCGCAGTGATCTGCAGGCCGGCAGCCGCCAGCGCACGCAGCGCGGATTCGCGACCGCCACCGGGGCCCTGAACCTCGACTTCGAGGGTCTTCAGCCCGTGTTCCTGCGCCTTGCGGGCAGCATCTTCGGCGGCCATCTGAGCGGCATAGGGCGTCGACTTGCGCGAACCCTTGAAGCCACAGGTGCCAGCCGACGACCAGCTGATGGCATTACCCTGAACGTCGGAGATCAGGATCTTGGTGTTATTGAACGACGAATTCACATGCGCCACACCAGCGGCGATGTTCTTGCGTTCCTTGCGCTTGGGGGCGCGACGAGTTGCTTCACGTGCCATTGTCTATGCGCTCCCTTACTTCTTCTTGCCGGCGATGGCCTTTGCGGGGCCTTTGCGCGTGCGTGCGTTTGTGTGGGTGCGCTGACCGCGAACGGGCAGGTTCCGGCGATGACGCAGGCCGCGGTAGCAGCCCAGGTCCATCAGACGCTTGATGTTCATCTGGGTGTCGCGGCGCAGATCGCCTTCGACGGTCAGGTTGGCGTCGATATATTCACGGATGGACAGCACTTCAGCGTCCGACAACTCGTTGATGCGGCGGGAAGCGTCGATGCCGGTGGCCTCAATGATTTCACGCGCCTTGGACGGGCCGATGCCCGTGATGTATGTCAGCGCGACAGGAACGCGCTTCCCCGTGGGGATGTTGACGCCAGCGATACGAGCCAAGTAAATATTCCTTTATCGTTGCGGTTCCGTACTGCCAGAACCTTTTTTCACAACGGCCGCCGTTGTTTTGCGGGGCCAAACAGAAAACCGGGAATCACGGGATTCCCGGTGGAAGTTGCGCTTTAGGGAGTCTTGACGGGCACGTCAAGCGATGCATGCCCGCCTGTCAAGAAGTTTTTGCAAGGTCGGCAGGTCTGGCCTCGGTCAGCGCCTGCGCGACCTCTGCGGCGACCGCGTCGATCTCGCCCAACCCGTCCACCGACGCCAGATTGCCCTTGGCATAATAGTAACCGATCAGGGGCGACGTCTTCTTGTAGTATTCCATCAACCGGGTCCGCAGGCTTTCGGCATTGTCGTCCGCCCGGCGTCTGAAATCGGACGCCCCGCAATTCGTGCATTTGCCATCCGCAGGAATCGGCTTGGTGATGTCGTTATAGACTTCGCCGCACTTGCCGCAGGTGGCACGCGCCGTGATCCGCTGGACCAGCGCTTCGTCATCGACGCGCATTTCGATCACTGTATCCAGCGTGGTTCCATGCTTCGCCAGCAGTTCGCCCAGGGCATCCGCCTGTGGTAATGTCCGGGGAAAGCCGTCGAAGATAAATCCACCGCCCTGGTCACCTTCAAGTCTTTCCTCGATCAGACCGATGACAATCTCGTCCGTGACCAACTCGCCAGCGTCCATGATGGCGGCGACCTTCCGGCCCATCGGGGTGCCTGACGACCGGGCCGCCCGAAGCATGTCACCGGTAGACAACTGGATCATGCCCCGTTCGGCCTCCAGCATGCGGGCCTGCGTGCCCTTGCCCGCGCCCGGCGGTCCCAGAAGAACGATATTCATCGACGCGCAGCCCCCTTGTTGCGACCACGCTTTTTCCCGCGCAGCTGACTCTTTTCAATCAGCCCTTCATATTGATGGGCCAGAAGATGGGACTGCACCTGCTGGATCGTGTCCATGCCCACCGACACGATGATCAGGATCGAGGTGCCGCCGAAATATGCCGTGATCGCCAACTGACTGCGCACCATTTCCGGGATCAGGACGACAAGCGTCAGATAACCTGCACCCAGCACCAGCACGCGGTTGACGACATATTCAAGATATTCCGCCGTCCGCTGCCCTGGCCGGATGCCGGGGATGAACCCGTTCTGGTTCTTCAGGTTGTCGGCCACATCATCGGTCTTGAAGGCGACATTGTGAGTATAAAAGTAGGTGAAAAAGATGACCATACCCCCGAAAAACAGCAGATAGAGCGGCTGCCCCGGCCCGAAGTAGGCCAGGATCGTAGACATGATCGGGCCAGACTGCTGACCCGAGAAGGTACTGATCGTCGTTGGCAGCAACAGCAGCGACGACGCAAAGATCGCCGGGATCACGCCCGCCGGGTTGACCTTGATCGGCAAGTGGCTGGAGCCGCCGTCATAGACCTTCATCCCGACCTGTCGGCGCGGATATTGAATGTGGATCTTTCGCAGGCTGCGTTCCATGAACACTACGAACAGAAGCGTCGCGATCAGCATCACGATCACGCCCAAAACCACCGGTGTCGACAGCGCGCCGGACTGACCGGAGGCGAAAAACTGGGCGAAGGCTGCCGGCAATTCCGCCACAATGCCCACGAAAATGATCAGCGAGATGCCGTTGCCGATGCCGCGTGCAGTGATCTGCTCGCCCAGCCACATCAGGAACATCGTGCCACCCACCAGCGTGATGACGCTGGATGCGATGAAGAACCAGCCCGGCGTATGCACCAGATTGCCCGATTGCAACGATACCGCCAGCCCATACCCCTGCAATGTCGCCAGCACGACAGTGCCGTAGCGGGTATACTGGTTGATCTTCTTGCGGCCCTGCTCGCCTTCTTTCTTCAGCTGCTCCAGCTGCGGAACCATCGCCGTCATCAGCTGAATGATGATCGATGCGCTGATGTAGGGCATGATCCCGAGTGCGAAGACCCCCATCCGTCCGATCGCGCCGCCGGTGAACATGTTCAGCACGCCCCCCAGACCCTGAGACGCCTGCTCGACAAAGTCGCGCAGCGCCACGGCGTCGATGCCCGGAACCGGAATATAGGTTCCGAAACGATAGATGATCAGCAGGCCGATCGTGAACAGGATACGTTGGCGAAGCTCTTTGGCTTTACCGAACGCGCCCCAGCTCATGTTGGCGGCCATTTGCTCTGCGGCTGAAGCCATGCGAGCCCCTCTTGGATAGCAGAACGCCGCCTGTCGGGTCTTCCCTCAGGCGGCGTTCAAGGAAAACTTGAATTCATGTAAGCGGACCTGCGCCCGCCTACAAGCAATCTTAGGACATCACTCGGCAGCGACTGCCGGAAGCGTGACCGATCCGCCCGCCTTTTCGACCGCTTCGACCGCGCCCTTGGACGCACCGGAGACTGTGATGACGGCCTTGGCGGTCAGCTCGCCCTTGCCCAGCAGGCGGACACCATCCAGCTTGCGGCGCACCACACCCGAAGTGACCAGCGTCTCTTCAGTGATGTTGGCAGCGTCCAGCTTGCCGTTGTCGATGAATTCCTGAAGCTTGGACAGGTTCACGACGGCAAATTCCTTACGATTCGGCTTGGTGAAGCCGCGCTTGGGCAGACGTTGATAGAGAGGCATCTGACCGCCCTCGTAGCCCTTGATGGCCACACCCGAACGGGATTTCTGGCCCTTGATACCACGGCCACCCATCTTACCGGTGCCCGAACCGGGGCCACGGGCGACGCGCTTGCGCGCTTTGGTTGCGCCGGGGTTGTCGCGCAGATCGTTGAGTTTCATATCGCTTCTCCTTGGCCGGAAGCGCCCCCGAAGCGATGTGGGACGAACACGGCGTTTCTTGATTCTCGGATGTGTCCCAGGACACCGCGCGGCCCTACACCCCGCCGCGTCTTCATGCAAGTCGTCTGACATGATGCGGACGCTTGCCGGATGCGCCGGACCACGCCACACTCGTCCCATGCGTGCCGCCTTCCTGTCCCTCGCCCTGACCATGCCAGCCGCAGCGCAAGCCCCGTGCGCGACCGATGCGATGGTGGTCTTCGACGGCTCCGCCTCCATGGCCGAGATCGGATTCGACACCGGCGCGACCAACCGCATCACCGACGCCCGCGCCGCCATGGCCCGCGTCATGCCCGATGTCGAAAAGGTCCGCCGCATCGGTCTCGTCACCTATGGTCCCGGCCCCGAAGGCTCCTGCGACGGCATCCGCCTGCGTTTTCCCCCCATCGACGCCGCCGCAGCCCAGATGAAAGCCGAACTCGACGCGCTCGAACCCAATGGCCTGACGCCGCTGGCGGCGGCGGTACAGCACGCGGCGGAGGTTCTGAGCTACCGACTGCAACCGGCCATTGTCGTGCTGGTGACGGACGGCAACGAAACCTGCGGCGGCCGCCCCTGCGCCTTGGGTCGCACTCTCGCCGCGACCGCCGCCGATCTGACAATCCACGTCATAGGCTATAAGGCGGAAAGCGACTTCTTCAGCTGGAACAACCCCGAAGCCTCGCAAATTCCCAAGGGCGACACCGTGGCGAAATGCCTGTCAGATGCGACCGGCGGGCGCTTCGTCTCGACGCAGACGGTGGAGGAGTTGGTCGAGGCATTGCAGGAAACGCTTGGGTGCGCGTTGATCGGACAGATACAACCCGCACCAAGGACGAAAAGCGGATCGACCCCGGCAGTAATGCTGGCCCCCAGCTAGCTCGCAACCCCCGCCTCCGGCCACAACTGAAACCGGATGGTGCTGCGGCGGACCGTGATATCCTCAAGCGTATAAGGATCGAGCGCGGCAAAAAACGCCTCCCGCGCTTCTTGCAAAGGCGTGCGCAGCCCACAAGCTGGCAAGATGCGACAGGATTTGTCGCTGCCCATGCATTCCACCACCGGCGTGTCGGCCTTCAGCGCGCGAACCACCTGCCCGACCGTAATTTCCGACGGCTCCCGGGCCAATTGCAGGCCCCCGGATCGACCCCGTTCCGACACCGCGAACCCCGCCTTGACCAGAGCCGAAGCGACCTTGGCAATGTGATGCTCCGACAGGCCATAGACCGCCGCGATCTCTGACGCAGGCACCCGGTCCGGCGCGCGAACGGTCAGGGCCATCAGGACACGCAACGCATAATCGGTAAATTTATCTAACTGCATGCCCCCTTATTTAGCATTTGTAATGCGGATTAAAAGAGCGCATATAATACGCATAATTTTTACCAATAAGGGGACCCGTCATGGTCATCGTCAATGCACTGCTCTGGCCCGGAACGAAAATCTGCGAAGCCATGGGCATCGACCCCGAAAGCGACCAAGGTCTGTTGCGGTCGATGTTTAACATGTTGATCTACCTCACCGTTGCACTGGCGGTCCTGTGGCTCGTCCTGGCATGACCCAGTCGCTGACGCCTGCGGATGTGGACCGGGTGCTGCAGCGGTTCTATGGCGATGTCCGTGCTGACCCCCTGCTCGGCCCGGTATTTGCCAGCCATGTCACCGATTGGGACACACATATCGCCAAGATCGCGGCCTTCTGGCGCAACGCGATTTTCAAGGAGCGCGGCTATTCCGGCAACCCGATGCAGGTTCATATGGCGGCAGGCAACATCGAGCCCCACCATTTCGTCCGCTGGCTGGAACTGTTCGACGCCACCCTCGTCGCCACTCTCCCCGCCGATATGGCCGCCGCTTGGAGCCGCCTTGCCCATCGAATTGGGCGTGGCCTGCGATCCGGCATCCTGCTGCAACGCAACCAGAATGGCCCGCCGATCCTGACCGACTAATCGGGGCGCTCAAATCTCCAAAGCGATCCGTGTCGATGCAGACACTCGTCGAACCGCTGCGCTACGCGGTAACGTCTCATAACGTTGGGCGCATTCCCGCCCGCCCATTCTCATCTACACCCAGACAGACTGAAAACGCTGCGAAATCGGTCTATGTATCCTTCTGAGCCTTCATTCCACACCCTGTTCCGAGGTTGCCCCATGCAGAAGTCATTCGCCGCTGCCGTAACGGCCGCGCTGATCGCGGTCGCCCCATCCATCGGCCATGCCGCAGTCTGCGACTACAAGCCCAGCAAGCTTTTCGGCAGGGTTGCATCAACGATGACTGACACAGGCGCGGGCACGGTGAGCGCCGATGTGACAAATGCAACGGTCGGGTCCTACTCGCTCATCCATGCCCAGTCCGGGTCGTCGCTGCTGAATCGGGCGGTCACCGGCAGATCGGTTACCGAAACTGTTACGATAGCGTCCGGCGCATCTGGCATACTCGCAACCCTCGCCTCGATCGCGACGGCACCGGTCACGCTCATCGCGGGTGCCGTCACCGCGGTTGCACTCGGCAGCTATGAAGGGGCGTGCTATTTTTCCGTGGATCGGGTAACCGACAGCGACAAGATTTTGGCCATCCTTCAGGACATGGAACGGACCGCCAACCCGGACTACTTCTGGATGGAAACGCCGGAGGATGCGGACGGACCCATGATTTATGTCCGTGATCTTGAAGACGCCAACAAGCTCAGATCCTACGAAGTGTCGCGCCTCTATATTGCCGACGGCCTGCTGAAGCATAGGGACCTCGCTCTGAACACGACAATCGGCAAAGTCATCTATACCGAACCCGTGCCGGTCGAGACCCCTGCTGACTGACATGCTGCCGTCCGCTCAATAGACGTGAAAACGCCCCGGACATACCTGGCCGGGGCGTTTCATTCTAACGGGCGGTTCATGCCGAAGCACAGACCAGAAAGGCCTCAGCCCTTCTCCTCGATGATCTTCACCATATGCGAGATCTTGTTGACCATGCCGCGCACGGAAGGCGTATCTTCCAGTTCGCGTGTGCGGTGCATCTTGTTCAGGCCCAGACCGATCAGCGTTGCGCGCTGGTCGGCGGGGCGGCGGATCGGGGAGCCGACCTGCTTGACCACGATTGTTTTAGCCATGAATCAGGCCTCCTCTGCGACGGGCGCTTGATCGCCGTCGATCTTCGGGCCGTCGTCCTTGCGCAGGATTTCGGCGACCTTCTTGCCGCGACGCTGCGCGACCGACCGGGGGCTCGATTCCTTGGTCAGACCATCCAGCGTTGCCCGGATCATGTTGTAGGGGTTCTGCGAACCGATCGATTTGGACACCACGTCCTTGATGCCCAGCATCTCGAAAACGGCGCGCATCGGGCCACCCGAGATGATACCGGTGCCTTCCGGGGCGGTCCGCATCACGACGCGACCGGCACCGTGGCGACCTTCCATGTCGTGGTGCAGCGTGCGACCGTCGCGCAGGGCGACGCGGATCATCTGGCGCTTGGCCTGCTCGGTGGCTTTACGGATGGCCTCGGGGACCTCCTTGGCCTTGCCCTTGCCGAATCCGACGCGGCCCTTTTGGTCACCGACGACGACGAGCGCGGCAAAACCGAAGCGCTTACCGCCCTTGACGGTCTTGGACACGCGGTTGATCGCCACAAGACGGTCGGCGAATTCCGGTGTTTCCTCGCGGCCACGGCCTCTGCCGCCGCCTCTGTTGTCACGTTCTGCCATGCAGCAATTCCTTCAAGTTTGGGCAAGCGCCCGTAAATTTCCGATCCAGGTGGGCATGAAACCCCCGGATCATCGAGGGGGCCCATGAAAGGCCCCCTGCAACTGTCTTAGAACTTCAGGCCACCTTCGCGGGCGGCTTCGGCCAGAGCCTTCACCTTTCCGTGGAAAAGGAAGCCGCCACGATCGAAGTAGACGTCTTCGACGCCCGCCTTCTTGGCCCGTTCGGCAATCGCCGTGCCGACCTTGGTCGCCGCGTCGATGTTGTTCTTGCCGACCACGCCCAGGTCCTTTTCGAGCGTCGAGGCGGACGCAAGCGTCTTGCCCTGAACGTCGTCGATCACCTGCACCATGATGTTCTTGTTCGACCGATGAACCGAAAGGCGCGGACGCCCTGCAGCCATCTTGCGAAGCTTGTTCCGGACGCGCAGGCGGCGCTTGAGGAACAGATCCCGTTTGCTGTTTGCCATCTGACTGGTCCTTACTTCTTCTTGCCTTCCTTGCGGAAGATATACTCGCCTTTGTAGCGAATGCCCTTGCCCTTATAGGGCTCGGGCTTCCGATACTCGCGGATGTTGGCCGCGACTTGACCGACGAGTTGCTGATCGATGCCTTCGACCGTGATTTCGGTCTGCTTGGGAGCAGTCACCGTCACGCCTTCGGGCACTTCATAATTGACGTCATGGCTGTAACCGAGGGCCAGCTTCAGGGTATTTCCCTGCATCTGGGCACGATAGCCGACGCCTATGATTTCCAGCTCTTTCTTGAAGCCGTCCGAGACGCCGGTGACGAGGTTCGCCACCATGGTCCGGGACATGCCCCATTGCTGGCGGGCGCGCTTGGACTTGCCGCGCGGCTCCACCGAGACACCGTTGTCCGCGACCGAAAGGGTCACGTCATCGGTGGCGGTGAACGAGCGGGTGCCCTTGGGACCCTTGACCGAAATGGTCTGACCCGAGACCGAGGCTTCGACGCCCGAAGGCAGGTCGACGGGTCGTTTGCCGATACGAGACATTATACCCTCCTCAGAATACTGTGCAGAGCACTTCGCCGCCGACATTGGCGTTGCGTGCGTTTGCATCAGACATGACGCCACGGGACGTGGACACGATCGAAACGCCAAGGCCCTGGCGGACCGACGGCAGATCGCCGACGCCCAGATAGACCCGGCGGCCCGGCTTGGAGACCCGCTTCACTTCGCGGATAACCGGCACGCCCTCATAATACTTGAGCGAGATTTCCAGCGTCGGGTGACCGGCGCGGTCGCTCTTGCTCTCATATCCGCGAATATAGCCTTCTTCGGCCAGCACATCGAGGACGTGAGCGCGCAACTTGGACGCGGGGGTGATGACGGTGGACTTGCCACGCATCTGCGCATTGCGGATGCGGGTCAGCATATCACCAATGGGATCATTCATGTGTGTGCTCCCTTACCAGCTGGACTTGACCATGCCGGGGATTTTCCCCTGGCTGGCCAGATCGCGCAGCATGATGCGGCTGAGCTTCAGCTTGCGGTAGTATGCCCGAGGGCGACCGGTCAGCTGGCAGCGATTGTTGAGACGAACGGGCGAGGAGTTGCGTGGCAGCTCCGACAGCTTGAGCCGGGCCTTGAACCGCTCCTCCATGGGCTTGGATTCGTCGTTGGCGATCTCTTTCAGAGAGGCGCGCTTGCTGGCGTATTGCTTCACCAGCCGCTCGCGCTTCTTCTGACGCTCGATCATGGATACTTTTGCCATGTCTATGTCCTCAGCTGTTGAACGGCATGTTGAAGGCCTTGAGCAGCGCCTTCGCCTCTGCATCCGTCTTCGACGTCGTGCAGATGATGATGTCCATGCCCCAGACTTCGTCGACCTTGTCGAAATTGATCTCGGGGAAGACGATATGCTCCTTCAGGCCCATGGCGTAGTTGCCACGTCCATCGAAGCTCTTGCCGTTCACGCCGCGGAAGTCCCGGATACGGGGCATTGCGACTGTGATCAGACGATCCAGGAATTCGTACATCCGGGCGCCGCGCAGCGTGACTTTCGTGCCCAAAGGCATGTCTTCACGAACGCGGAAACCGGCGATCGACTTCTTGGCCTTGGTGATGACGGCCTGCTGACCGGCGATCGTCGTCAGGTCGTCCTGCGCCGATTTGGCCTTCTTGCTGTCACGCACCGCTTCGGCACCGCAGCCGATGTTCAGGACGATCTTGTCCAGACGCGGGATCTGCATGTCGTTCTTGTAGCCGAACTCTTCCTTCATCGCGGGACGTACGGTCTCGCGATAAACGGAGAGAAGCCGGGGGGTGTAGTTGGCTTGGTCCAGCATCAGATCACGTCTCCCGTGGTCTTGGCGAAGCGCACCTTCTTGTCGTCTTCCATGCGGAAGCCGACGCGGGTGGCTTTGCCGTTTGCGTCCAGCAGGCCGAGGTTCGACAGGTCGATCGGAAGCGACTTGGGGATCCGGCCGCCCTGGGCCGCCTGGCTTTGACGGGTGTGGCGAATGGCCATGTTCACACCGTCCACGACGGCTTTGCCGGCCTTGGGGTCGACGGAGACGATCTCGCCTTCCTTGCCCTTGTCACGGCCAGACAACACGATGACCTTGTCACCCTTGCGGAGTTTGGCAGCCATTACAGCACCTCCGGCGCGAGCGAGATGATCTTCATGAAGTTCTTCGCGCGCAGCTCGCGAACCACCGGCCCGAAGATACGGGTGCCGATCGGCTCGTTGTTGTTGTTGAGGATCACGGCCGCGTTGCGGTCGAAGCGGATGGCGGTGCCGTCGTCACGACGGACTTCCTTGGCGGTGCGAACGACGACGGCCTTGCGGACGTCCCCCTTCTTGACGCGACCGCGCGGGATGGCTTCCTTGACCGACACCACGATGATGTCGCCCACGGAGGCATACCGGCGATGCGACCCGCCCAGGACCTTGATGCACTGAACACGGCGAGCGCCGCTGTTGTCAGCTACATCCAGGTTGGTTTGCATCTGGATCATTGGTTTCTCCCGACCTTTGGGGCGGCGATGCGTGCCGTGCTCCCCAGGGTTTCGTTATGTCTCGGCACGCCCATCATCGGGCGGACCGCGGGTCACTGCCCGTCATTTGTCCCGTACGGGAAAATGACTATTCGGCAATGACCTCCCACCGCTTGGTCTTGGACCGGGGCGGGCATTCCTGAATGCGCACGATATCACCAACGTTATATTGGTTGTTTTCATCGTGGGCACGGTACTTCTTCGACTTCCGGACCGTCTTGTGCAGCAGCGGGTGCTTGAAGCGACGCTCGATCGAAACCGTGACGGTCTGCTCATTCTGCGAGGACGTCACGACGCCCGAGAGGATGCGTTTGGGCATGGGCTCAGGCCTCCGATTTGGCGGCGTCTGCCGCTTTCTGGTTCAGAATGGTGTTCACACGGGCAATGGACCGCTTGACGGTCCGCACGCGCGCGGTGTTCTCAAGCTGGCTGGTCGCAGCCTGAAAGCGGAGGTTGAACGCCTCTTTCTTCAGGTTGGTCAGTTCGGTGCGCAGCTCATCGGGGGTCTTGCCCCGCAGTTCAGTGGCGTTCATCGCCTGTTCCTTTGCAACATCACCGGAGGGCCCCTCGCGGGTAACCCTGATTCCGGTGGAGATCATCGGTAGAAGGGGCCGCATAGACGAGGTGCGGGGGGTTGGCAAGGGGGGTTAGTGTCAGCAAGCTGCTAAGCGACTATCACGATCGGAAGTACGGAGGATCCAATGAGTTCGGAAGAACCCCATGACGTTTGGCTTAACTTTCTGAACCATTTGGGGATAAAACAGAAGTTAACGAAAGCTAGCCTCTTCATCGCGGCCTATGAAATGTTTGCTGATGATACTGTGGAGCGTCTCAAAGCATTCTTCTCCACAACATGGGAGGCAGAGAAAGGACGGCAGGAGTCTGAGAGATACCAGAGTAACCTCCGCAACCTTGATCCGTTACCCTGAGCTCCGCCCGTTCGGCCCTCAAACGCTCCCCCGGAGCGTTTGCCGCTTCGCCCATTCGCCTTCACACCCACCCATAATTGAAACTCACCGACACCCGGTCCTCCTCGGACATGTTCATCGGCACCTCATGCCGCAGCCACGATTCCCACAGCAGGACCTCACCCACCTCCGGCTTTTCATAGGCAAACGTCCGCAGCTTGCGCCGCGCGTCCGTCTTCCGGACCGGAGCCGCCATCATCATCGGCAAACGCGGGTCCTCGAACTTGATGGCACTCGTGTCCCTGGGCATCGCGACATAGGTCGTGCCCGAGATCACGGAATGCGGGTGCAGGTGCCCGGTGTGGATGCCGCCATAGGGCAGGATGTTGATCCACATCGAGTCGAGCGTCAGCTTCTTGTCGCCCAGATCGAACTCCAGATCCCCGGCGAAGGCGGCGACATGCCTGTCCAGCGATTTGACCAGCGTCTTGAAGATCGGGAACCGCCAGCCGAGGTCGGTCAGCGATGCGTAGCTGGTATAGCCGGGAAAGTCGTTCTCTTCGCACCACGCCTGCCCGGCCGCGTCGTCCTCGGCGATGGACAGGCAAGATGATTCCAGCTCCTGCGGATCGATCTTCGGGGCATGTTCTGAAAGTGCCGCGCGGTAGAGGCGCGTGACGAAAAGGGAGGAGATATCGGGCAATGGAAAACCTCGTGGGAACGGGCGGACACCGGGTGTCAGATTGAAAAAACCCCCGCCGGTTGTCCAGCGGGGGTTCTGTAAGTTGCGATGGCTTGGGGTCAGGACAGTTTGCGAGCGAACTGCCTAAACCCCTCCGGAAAGATCGTTAGCGCAAAGCGCTACCAATCCTCCCGCACCACGGTCCGCGTCTTGATCGGCAGCTTCATCGCCGCCAGACGCAGGGCTTCCCGCGCCGTGGCTTCGTTGACGCCGTCGATCTCGAACATGATCCGGCCAGGCTTGACCTTGCAGGCCCAGTAATCGACCGAACCCTTACCCTTACCCATCCGGACTTCGGTGGGCTTGGACGTGACGGGCACGTCCGGGAAGATCCGGATCCAGACCCGGCCCTGACGCTTCATGTGACGCGTCATGGCCCGGCGGGCGGCTTCGATCTGGCGCGCGGTGACACGTTCCGGCTGGATCGCTTTCAGGCCGTAGGTGCCGAAGTTCAGGTCAGACCCGCCCTTCGCTTCACCCTTGATCGAGCCTTTGAACTGCTTGCGGAACTTCGTCCGTTTCGGTTGCAACATGGCTTCTACTCCTTACCGGCGCGGACCGCGGGGACCGCGATCGTCACGACGGCCTCCGGCGCCACGGGGGGCAGGACCATCCTGCAGTTCCTGGGCTTTGCGATCACGAGCCGACGGGTCGTGCTCCATGATCTCGCCTTTGAAGATCCAGACCTTGATCCCGATGATACCATAGGGGGTCACGGCTTCGATGCCGGCGTAGTCGATGTCGGCGCGCAGTGTGTGCAGAGGCACGCGACCTTCACGGTACCACTCGGTCCGTGCGATTTCCGCACCACCGAGACGACCGGCCAGATTCACACGGATGCCCAGGGCCCCCATGCGCATGGCGTTCTGCACCGAGCGCTTCATGGCGCGGCGGAACGAAACCCGGCGCTCCAGCTGCTGGGCGATGCTTTCGCCAACCAAAGCCGCGTCCAGTTCCGGCTTGCGGACCTCGACGATGTTCAGGTGCAGTTCCGAGTCGGTCAACGCGGCCAGCTTCTTGCGAAGCACCTCGATGTCCGCACCCTTCTTGCCGATGATCACACCCGGACGGGCCGTATGGATCGTTACGCGGCACTTCTTGTGCGGACGCTCGATGATGACGCGGCTGATGCCGGCCTGCTTGCACTCTTCCTCGATGAACTCGCGCATACGCAGGTCCTCAAGCAGAAGATTGCCGTAGTCCTTCGTGTCGGCGTACCAACGGCTGTCCCAGGTGCGATTGACCTGAAGCCGCATGCCGATCGGGTTGACTTTATTACCCATCAGGCTTGCTCCTCTACCTGGCGAACGATGATCGTAAGTTCCGCGAACGGCTTGGTGATCTTGCCGAACCGGCCACGGGCCCGCGGACGGCCCCGCTTCATCGTCAGGTTCTTGCCGACCCAGGACTCGGCCACGATCAGCGCGTCAACATCCAGGTTATGGTTGTTTTCCGCGTTGGCGATGGCCGACTGGAGGCACTTGCGCACGTCGATGGCGATCCGCTTCTTGGAGAAGGTCAGATCGGCGATTGCCTTCTCGACCTTCTTGCCACGGATCATCGAGGCAACGAGGTTCAGCTTCTGCGGGCTGGTGCGCAGCGACCGCAACTTGGCCATGGCTTCGTTGTCAGCCACGCGGCGGGGATTTTTTTCCTTGCCCATGACTTATTTCCTCTTGGCTTTTTTGTCGGCGGCGTGACCGTAGTAGGTCCGCGTCGGTGAATACTCACCGAACTTCTGACCGATCATGTCCTCGGTGATGTTCACCGGGATATGCTTGTGGCCATTGTAGACGCCAAAGGTGAGGCCGACGAATTGCGGCAGGATGGTGGACCGGCGCGACCAGATCTTGATCACGTCGTTGCGGCCGCCTTCGCGGGCAACTTCGGCCTTCTTCAGGACGTGGGCGTCGACAAACGGCCCTTTCCATACGGAACGGCTCATATCAGCGGCCTTTCTTCTTGGCGTGACGCGATCTCAGGATCAGCTTCGACGACGCCTTGTTCTTGTTGCGGGTGCGCGCACCCTTTGTCGGCTTGCCCCAGGGCGTGACCGGGTGACGACCACCCGAGGTCCGGCCTTCACCACCACCATGCGGGTGGTCGATCGGGTTCATGACCACACCGCGCACGGACGGGCGGATGCCCTTGTGACGGTTGCGGCCCGCTTTACCGAGGTTCTGGTTCGAGTTGTCGGGGTTCGAGACCGCGCCAACCGTTGCCATGCATTCCTGACGCACCAAACGCAGCTCGCCCGAGGACAGGCGGATCTGCGCATAGCCACCGTCACGACCGACGAACTGGGCATAGGTGCCCGCGGCGCGTGCGATCTGACCGCCCTTGCCGGGCTTCAGCTCGATGTTGTGGATGATCGTACCGATGGGCATGCCCTGGAACGGCATCGCGTTGCCGGGCTTGATGTCGGCCTTGGCCGAGGCCACGACGCGATCGCCGACCGCGAGACGCTGGGGCGCCAGGATATAGGCCTGCTCCCCGTCGGTGTAGCGGATCAGGGCGATAAAGGCGGTCCGGTTCGGATCGTACTCGATCCGTTCGACATTCGCCTGAACGTCCAGCTTGTTACGTTTGAAATCGACGATCCGATAGAGACGCTTGGCGCCCCCGCCCTTGCGGCGCATCGTGATCCGTCCGGTGTTGTTCCGTCCGCCATTCTTGGTCAATCCCTCGACGAGGGCTTTGACCGGGCGGCCTTTCCAGAGCTCCGAACGGTCGATCAGAACCAGCCCACGCTGGCCCGGCGTCGTCGGCTTATACGACTTGAGTGCCATGTTACCTGTCTTCCGTTTTGCATAACGGTGGGTTTCCCCACCGAAGGTATAGGGCCCCGAAGGTCCCCGGTGATCTGTCCGCGCAGGCCTGGACCGGAGCGAACAACGTCAAAGCCCCGGACGAATCCGGGGCCTGCCGATGGGGCGGTTTAGGAGGGGTGGGGGATGGGGTCAAGGGCTGGCGGGGCAGGTTTTCCCGCCATTGGTTTGCAGGGCGGATTTCGTGGGTGATACGCGGGTGATCTACGGGTGATCCGGGTCGGACGTGTTTTTGGGCGGGTGGGGGGAAGTGCTAACGAGAGATGCGGGTTTAGCGGATGCGGTGCTCGGACGGGGTTGATGCCTCGGTCTACGGAGATGGTGCGTGTGAACACGCACCCTACGCTTACTATATCTAGTTCTCGCTGGCTTTTGCTGTTGAGACTTGCTCTAGCGCCGTACCGTCTTGTAGCGCCTCTAACAGCTTCAGTGGATCAAGTGCTCGAGACTGGCGATTTTCGATCTTCTTCTGATAGCGGCCCGCATCTGGCCCCCAATCGAAGTAAATTCCGTGACCCTGCTCGCGAAGTAGCTCCGCTTCATGAGCATCGATAGACAGCTGAATGGTTGAAAGCAGCATCATCGACCCCTTTCCTACTACCTTCCCAAACACTTCAAGTTGGTAGTCACCGGCGGCGAAGTCGAAGGCTTCAATGTCAGTCGGAGTTAAAAAATGGTGATTGGTAGCAATGCCCTCTTGGCCAACAAATAGACCACTACCCCGTGCCAGGTCTTTCTCGCCGTACACCCAGATACTGAAATTTTGACGAGTTTCTCCACGTTGCAACCGGATAAAAAGATGTTCCAACACAACCCCGCGCTTTCCCGTAGAGTAAAGCAACGTTCGCAAAAACACTTTCGATATCCCGTCCTCTCCGCCGTCTGGGCCAAAGAATACGACAGTAGGCCGTGTCATCTTCAGTTTTCCGCGCCGAAGCTGCGACAGCCAAAGAGTAATGCTAGATATCAGCAGCGCTATAAGTGAAATTGCGATTGTTGCGCTTTGCATCCAAATTTCCCCCTAAAAAATAGTGCGATATCAATCCAAGGCACACTTGCCCCTGTACCGCCTACATTGCTGAAATTCGGCCAAGCTACATCCGGTTTCCGGAAAAACAACCAGTTCACTGAAAAGCCCCGCTGTCTCCAGCGGGGCTTTCAATCTTATCAACCAGTGGGCATGTGATGCCCACCATGCGGCTTACAGCCCGGTGGTCACGTCGATCGTGTTGCCCGGCTCGAGCGTGACATAGGCTTTCTTCACGTCCTTGCGGCGGCCCATCTGGCCCCGGAAACGCTTGGTCTTGCCCTTGGTGATGGACGTATTCACGGCCTTCACCTTCACGCCGAACAGTTCTTCGACCGCCGATTTGATCTGCGGCTTGTTCGCGTCGATGGACACTTCGAAGACCACTGCGCCCGCTTCGGACGCCATGGTGGCCTTTTCGGTGATGATCGGTTTGCGGATCACGTCATAGGTGTTCATTTCAACCGAGCCTCCAGAGCTTCGACACCCGCCTTGGTGATAACGAGCGTATCACGCTTGAGGATGTCCATGACGTTCGCGCCCATCGTCGGCAGAACGTCCACGTTGCCGAGGTTGCGCGCGGCCTGCGCGAAATCCTCGTTGACGGTCGCGCCGTCGATGATCAGCGCGCGCTTCCAGCCCAGATCCTTGACCTGCCGGGCCAGCGCACCGGTCTTGCCCGCGGCCGACAGCTCGTCGAGGACGACCAGCTTGCCCGCCTGCGCCTTGGACGACAGGGCGTGCATCAGACCCATCTTGCGGACCTTCTTGGTCAGCTCGTGGCCATGGCTGCGAGGCGTCGGGCCTTTGTAGACACCGCCGCCGCGGAAGATAGGCGCCTTGCGGGAACCGTGGCGTGCGCCGCCGGACCCCTTCTGACGAACGATCTTCTTGGTCGAATACTTGACCTCGGTACGGGTCTTGACCTTGTGGGTTCCGGCCTGCGCCTTGTTCCGCTGCCAGCGGACGACCCGGTACAGGATGTCGCGGCGCGGCTCCTGACCGAAAATGTCGTCGCTCAGCTCGACGGAACCGGCTTTGCCGCCGTCCAGGGTGATGACATCGAGTTTCATGCGTCATCTTCCTTCTTATCGGCGTCCGAATTGTCCGTATCTGCGGACTCGTCGGAGATTTCAGCTTCCGCGGCTTTCAGCGCGGCTTCCTCGGCGGCGGCCTGTTCGGCGGCCTGCGCCTCCTCGGCGGCCTTGGCTTCGGCTTCGGCGGCGGATGCAGCTTCCTCGGCGGCCTTCTGGGCTTCCCGCTTGGAAGACAGAAGCGCAGCGGGAACGATGGCACTCTCGGGGAACGGCTTCTTCACCGCATCCTTGATCGTGACCCATCCGCCCTTGGAGCCGGGAACGGCGCCCTTGACCATGATCAGGCCACGGTCGGTGTCGGTCTTGATGACCTGCAGGTTCTGCGTGGTGACACGGGCGGCCCCCATGTGACCGGCCATCTTCTTGCCCTTGAACACCTTGCCGGGGTCCTGACACTGGCCGGTGGAGCCGTGCGACCGGTGGCTGATCGACACGCCGTGCGTGGCGCGCAGACCGCCGAAGTTCCAGCGCTTCATCGCACCGGCGAACCCCTTACCTATCGAGGTGCCCGACACGTCGACGAACTGACCTTCGAAGTAATGGTCGGCGATGATTTCCTCGCCCACTTCGATCATGGCGTCCGCATCGACGCGGAATTCCACGATCTTGCGCTTGGGTTCGACGCTGGCGGCCTTGAAGACGCCGCGCATCGCCTGGCTGGTGCGCTTGGCCTTGGCGGCGCCGGCACCCAGTTGCACGGCCGTATAGCCATGCGATGTATCCGTGCGTTGGCCGATGACCTGAAGGCCATCGAGTTGCAGCACTGTGACGGGGATCTGTTTCCCGTCTTCCTGGAAGATGCGGGTCATGCCCACCTTCTTCGCGATCACTCCGGAACGCAGCATAGTCGTGCCCTCCTCAGACCGAGATCTGGACGTCGACGCCAGCGGCCAGGTCGAGCTTCATCAGCGCGTCCACGGTCTGCGGGGTCGGGTCAACGATGTCGAGCATCCGCTTGTGCGTGCGGATTTCCCACTGGTCGCGCGACTTCTTGTCGATATGCGGGCCGCGCAGGACGGTGAACTTCTCGATCTTGTTCGGGAGCGGGATCGGGCCGCGCACCTGCGCGCCGGTCCGCTTGGCCGTGGCCACGATCTCGGCAGTGCTGGCATCCAGCACGCGATAATCGAACGCCTTGAGCCGGATACGGATATTCTGGCTTTTCATGTCATTCGCCTGACAAGCCGCCACGTCCCGGAGTCCGGGGGGCGGTCATTTGAGTTGAGAGGAGGAGATCGGACCACCCGGCCCCCTCGTCGAACCCATACGAACAGGGGGACGCATCGCATCCCCGTTCGTGGAGCGCGGCGAATAGCCCGAGTCGGGTCGCACCGCAACCCCCCGCGCCTGCCTATTTTCTAAAGCCAGCGCATCCGCCAGAGGATCAGTCCGAGCCCGCCGAAGACCCCGGCAAGCAACCCGACGAATATCCAGAACGCCACGGGGCTTCCGGCCCCCGGAATGCCGCCCAGATTGACACCCATCAATCCGGTCAGGAACCCCAGCGGCAAAAACAGGACCGATACGATGGACAGGATGTAAAGCTGCCGGTTCAGGCGTTCGGCCTGCGATCCGGCGATGCCTTCGCGCGCCAGTACAAGCCGCTGGATCAGCAGGTCCAGTTCCTCGACCGCGCGGACGTGGCGGTCGTGCAATTCGGCCAGACGCCGCCGCTCGCCCTTGGGCACAAGGTCCAACAGGCGCAGCGCCTCCAGCGCGTCGCGTTGAGGGGAAACATGACGGCGCAGACCCAGCACCGCACGGCGCAGACGGGTCGCTTCCTGACGTTCGTCTTCGGTCGGGCGACCATCGTCCAGCGCATCTTCCAGAGTGTCGGTCGCGCAGGTCAGAATGTCGACGGTCGCATCAATCCGCTCGGCGATGATTTCGACAAGATCGTGCAGGAAGGCGCCCGTCGTGACAGCCCCCGTTCCCGAAGCGATCCTTTCGGACTGAACGGTCAGCGCGCCGACTGGCCGACGTGACAGGCTGATCACCATCCGTGCGTCGACATACAGGCGCAGCGACGGCATGTCGCCGCCATCCTCGATGGTTTCATCGGGGACATCGCGCAGCAGGATCATCGCGCCCTGCCCGACATGGACCGAACGCGGCCGCGTCCCGGCTCCGGTCAGGGTCTGCACCGTCGATGGGTCGAGTTCGGGAAGAACGCGGGCAAGCCAGGTCTGCGCGTCGGCGACATCTTCGGGTTCCGCGGACAGATGGGCCCAGGCCAGATCACTGGACAGACAGGCGGATTCCAGCGCCGCGCCGGAAAGGCGTTCCCCGCGGCGGGGTGCGGAAAGAGCGTATCCGTACAGGGCTGTCATGCGGGTGGATCGTTACCATCAGGGCTGCGCGACGCAAGCGTCATCGCCGTCAGCGAAAAACGGCCGCCTTTTGGGGCGGCCGTTTGTTATCGGGTCGGTGACGCAATCGCGTTGTCCTGGTGTTCCGACGATTACTCGGTAATCTTCGACACCACGCCCGCGCCGACCGTGCGGCCGCCTTCGCGGATCGCG
>Ga0209634_1000910_pt1 | contig 22284 bp, 33 predicted proteins | sample LinPmetageLP40_FD_184043 | JGI IMG/M metagenome (GOLD analysis project Ga0209634, IMG submission 184043) | Marine viral communities from the Pacific Ocean - LP-40 (SPAdes) (version 2) | ecosystem: Environmental > Aquatic > Marine > Oceanic | place: Pacific Ocean | collected 2010-08-26 | reverse complement strand
ATGCAGGCGCTTTTTGCCTCAGATTGTCAAGGGGGCTACCCCTCGTGCGCTTCGCGTCCTGATTTGGCGTTGTGGCAAGAGGTGCAGAGTGGTTGCCAGTTGCTGCTGTTCCAAAAGTCACCGCCTAACCTAACGGGTTCGATGTGATCCACTACTTGAGCCACGCGCCCGCACTCATTGCATACAGGATTATGCTTAATGAATGACAGCCGCGCCTTGCGCCATTGACTAGTCCAATAACGCTTGTCTTGTGGCCTGTCTCGCTTGCGTGCTTTGCGCCTCGGGTCGGGCGTCTGCTTGCGTGGTATCGTCGGCATCAGCGTCGCTTATAGCCTAGGTAGCCCGTTAGTATATACAGTTGATCTCCGACAACCCTGCGCCGTGCGTCATTGTTTGCCCGTTCATACATCAGCCTTAGACGCTCCTGCCTTAGTTCGTGTATCCTTGCCTCTCTTTGCTGGTCTGTTAGCGAGCGCAGACGTTTGTGCAAGGTGTTGTTCAACCTCTCGTCTGTAACGTTCGCACAGTTCTCTAAGCTCTCCCATCGCATACTTACGCGGGCGCTGTGCCTCTTGCATAATCTCTTCAGCTCTTCCACGCTTAAAGCTGTCAAGTCTTTGACCGAAATACCACTGCCGCCCTTGGTCGTACAGATTGCAGGCAACGCATTGCGGCGCTGTGTTACCGATGCCGTCCGCTGGGTCGTGCCAACGGGTGGCCATGTGCCGCCTGCTTGCAAAATGCCCGCAATGGAGATACCCAACGTGGTAACGTGTGTGACAGGTAAAGCATTCGGCAAACCCGTCTTTGTCTGCTGCGCGGTATCTGATCGCTTTGCTGTACCACTCATCGACCTTCTTTTTTAGCTGTGCGTGCGTCTGTTTCTTTGCCATTGCCGTTAATTGCTTGGGTAATGTAATCCTTTAGCAATTCACGCTCTCGCTTGCGGCTCTTGTATTCGTCTGACTGCTGCACCTTATGCCAGTTCGCCCTTAGCTTCGTACGGTACGCCTCGCGCTGGGTTGTGTAATGCGTTTCGCACATCACCCAAAACGCTTTGGTGTGTTCCGTTACACTGGGATGCTCTGAGAACGTCCCTGCATTATTGATAAAATACTCGCGTTCTTTTGGGTGCGGTCTGTATCTGCTCGCGCATTCCGCGCCATAAACTTCTGTAATTGAGTACCTGCGTGCGTCCATCAGATCCAGCCAAAACCTTTCGATATCAGTCATTTCTGCGCTTGCTTCTGTCGGTTCTCCATCTCCTGCCGCTCTGTGTACGTTAAGCGGTTCTCTCCACGCATCCAATCGGTTGCTTGAACCCTTGCAGCCAATGTGTTTATTTCAATGGCGTATTCGGGCTTTAAATGCCTCATTGCTTCATCTTGCAATCTCTGATCCTCTTTTCGTTCGTTTTCGCGTATGGTTTGAACTACTGGCTGCTTTAGCTGGTCATATTTTTTAAAGCAATCGACAAACTGCGCTAATTTCAGCCGCTCATAGTACGGCCCAAAGCTCTCTTTTGCCATCATATACAGGCAAAGCCGCCAATCTTCAAGCGTAAAGGTTGGAAATTGCTGCAATAGCTCATTCACGGTCATTGCAATGTGCTCGGGCTCTGTTAGCGTCTTGTTTGCATCTATAAACTTCACGCAGCGCGTCAGCATTCCGATTAACGCGGCTCGCGTGGGCGCTTCATCTATCACTAAGGCCGTTTTAACATTAGTGCCTTTAAAGCACGTTTCGATTGTCATTTTCGATACGTCCAGTTCTTGCAAATTCTGCAAGCTTTTCGCGGTTGCCATCTCTTTCAAGGTTATCCGCTCGCCTGTTGTTAGCTCTGCCACCTTTGGATGTGTCAAATACCAAGCCTTTCCATCCGTTTGCAATTGCTCGATGTATTGCGTCGGTTGCTGCTGTTTCGTCAGTGTATTCATTTGATAGTTGTATTAGTGCCCTTTGTTCAGTTTTAGGCGATTTGTATTTAAATCTGTGATCCGTGTGCTTGTACTCTTTCCATTCGCTCCATGCGGTTTCGAATGTGGGTGTTTGCCATGGTAGCACAACCGTGACTTTTTCCCCTTGGTTTAGTACTGGTTTAGTAGATTGGTTTAGTACTGGTTTAGTATGTGTCCGTTTGCGCCCACCCAAAAGTCCGTTTGCGCCCACCCCCCTGTCCGATTGCACCCACCCTAAAGTCCGTTTGTAGCCACCCTGTCCGTTAGCAACCACCCCCCTCTTTAAATGGCCTTTGTCAATCAGTCGGTAAATAATCTTGCGGGCGCGGTCTTCGCTAATGCCTAACAACTCGGCAAGGTGTTCATTAGTTACAAAGCATTTTAGCTTGTTGGCTTGAAAGCTGGCCACCTCAGCCAATAAAACGCGGTCCATAGGGGCAAGGTCTAGCTCCCATATCGCCAGCGGTATCCATATACCCTTACGCTCCATTGTGTGGAATATTTTTAAGCTCTTGCATCGGTCTTAATGTGCTGTAAGTTGATTTGTACGCGTCACTTTTCTCTGTTTTATGCAATACTTCAGGCCATGGATCGCCTTTGTTTACTTTGCGCCATTGCTGCACCTCTTTCTTGCTGGCCCAGCCGCATAAATAAGCACTAGAATAGAATCCATTTTGATACCCAGCACAAGCAAAAAGGTAAATATCGCACTCTTGCATATGGCTATTTATTACAACCCTACAGGCATAATGCGGTAAAGGGGTTACACTTCTAATTATTGTTTTGACGTCTATTTTAAAGCCGTTATGCACTATGTCAAATTCATAATTATGCTCTAATTTCCTTTCCAAATAGGATGCAGCAGCAATTTCACCAATGCAACCGCCTAACCTGTTTTTGTACAGATTACCCGATACGTCAAGCGTAAGCACTTTAGGTAAATTAGCCTCATTGACTTGTGCATCTTGCATCTCTTGTATGGTCAATGGTTGCAGAATCATTTGACGCGGCTCCTGTTCATTTGTTCAATTGACTGTGCAACCGCGTCGAACAACTCCAGCACCTCAATGCCTTTACGCTGCATAATTTTACCGCTGTGCTTTAGTATGCCTGACGGGTTAACGCTCGTCCAGTTCTTTATAGTTCTAAGGCTTACGCCAAGATCAGCAGCAGCATTCTCGTCGCTCTGCCAGTGCGTTTTTATGTATTGCTTCAAGTTCATTACCATTCTTTTATAATTCCCTGTGCGCCTTTTGCTACCTCGCCCTCAATTATCTCGTACTTCCACGGTATAAGGCTTAAAAATGCTATTGGCTCTGAATCTGAGTCTTTTTGCCACTCATTTCCACGAACGTTGCACCGTGCTTTAATTGTCTTGCCTTCAGGTAAACTTAAAGCCTCATCAACGTCCTTTTTTAAAAACGTCAAGGGTATGATTTGCGAATATTCGCCATCTACTACAGTTACGTGCACATCGCACTTTCGAAAGCCACTATCTTTCTCTACTGGCTTGCAAACGCGCTTAATAACTCCCTCAATTACTAATTCCATGTTTTTTATATGATTTGTTAAATTCTGTTTGTGACCAGTTCGGCATGTCGATTGCCCTTAGCTGGTTTAATCGTAAGCGCTCAAATATTTCACGCCATCGGATCTGTGTTGGTTCTGTATCTATAATCTCATCCGCTAGGCCGTCATCATCTTCTTTCATTGTTGACGTGCTTAACAGGTGCAAAGCGTAATCCCTCAAGTTTTCTAAATGATCGGCTTGTACTTGTTCTAGGTTATCGAAAAACTCATCAATACTATCCATTTAAGTTTTCTAGGTTGTCAATTACATCCAATAAATCTTGCGCTGTTCTCATTAGTTTCACGGCATTGCTGTCTAGCTTATTCACGCCAAACCTCTGTACGTTCAAATTTGCCCACCAAACAAACGCCCGTTTTTGCACCTTTGGATGGTCAAAAGCATCCTCATAATCTAAATGGACTTGTGTAAACTTGCCGTTTTTCCACGTGCCGATACCGACTAAATCGCCATCACTAACCGCATAAGCCGCATCGACTTCAGGCTTATAGTTAAATAAATGCACCCAGTTCATTGATCAAGTTCATCCTCACCGTACACGTTACCAAATCCAGCAAGCTTTAAAACAGCACGCGATAAAGCCCGCTTTTCAGCCATTGCAATTGGGTAATTATTGCGGTTATTTAATTTGTTAACCTCGCCATACGTCTCTACTTGCCCTAGTTCGCATTTTGCGTAGGCTTTAACGCAGTATTTTCCCTCGTTGGTATCTGACCACTCGGGCACTGTGTCAAAGGTAACCACGGCCTTTATTTGAGCTTGCAAGTATTCCACTCCTCCGCGCGTCATAATGACAAAGCCACGCGGATCAATGTGAAACTGCTTTTCCATGTCCATTTTATACTTCTTTGCCAGCTTCCGCAGGTCTGCATTCTTGTCTTCGTTGCTCATATCTCTTTATCGTTTGTGTCAACCATTAACAAAGGCACGCAGTCATAATTAATTACAGGCATATAAGGACTCGCAAAACGCAAACTACTTAGATTGTTGCTTACTGGCATATCAATATCAGACCATAGCCACTCCGTTGCGAGACTTATGACGTCTTCAGCCAAGTCAGTATGTTTATCAGCGTTTATATTCCTTACTGCAACTAAAGCATAAGCGCCTTGACCTCCACAACTTTTGCCATAGGCAATAATTTCTTTTTGCTCTGCCATTAATTCGAGTGTTGTCTCTAGTGTCCAGCTATCACGCTGGTGCTTTGCGTCAATATCAATTTGCACCAAACCGCTGTGCTTTTTAAAGCTGTCTTGCTTGCGTGTCTTAAACAAACCATGTGGCATAATTGCTGGCAACTGTTTCTTTTCCCATTCTGTACGAGGATATTCAGGTCTTACACTTTCCAACCATTGCAATAAATTAACGTCATAGGTATTACGATCAAAAGCGCCACGACACGCGCTGACTTGTATTGTTTCAATATTCATTTCTCCCGGTTTTGTTTGATGTGCATTTTAAACTGATCTACCAAGCGAATTAACTCACGTTCCTCGGCTAGGTCTTGCTGCCACTTATTAAATGATTGTGGCGCGGTTACTTGTACGCTGGAGCGTACGCAAATAGGTTTATTCATAGTTCTAACAAATTATTCGCCTCTATCATTGGCAATGCAGTTTTTTCAATTGTTTTAAATGCTTTGGCTGACTTTATCAATTCACCGTTAAGCCATAAACCAAACGGCTTAAAATGCTTTTGTCTGTGAGTTATTTCTAAAACATCTGAATCGTTTTCAAATTCGATAAAGCCGTTTTTTAGTAAGGTTTGTTTATTAATCATGATTCTAGTTTTTCGTCTTGTTGTTTGTCGTGTTGTTCGTCGGCCTCTTCGTAGTAGTCACGGCCTTCGTCTTCGTCGTCTGCTGGGTAGTCGTATCCTTCGCGCCACATGGTAAAGAGATAAAGCCCCGCCCGAAGGCAGGGCGTTAAATTCAAATTGCTTTTGCTGCAAGCTTTGCAATAACTTCTAAACCTTCAGCGCTGTACATAATGCGCTTTGTTTTTTCAACTGTCAAGCCTTCATCATAACAAGCGTCTGTAAATTGTTTGCAAGCCGCTTGAATTATTGCGGTCATGTTTACGTTGCTAAGCTCCTGTTTTGCTGTTTCTAAGTTTGTCATGGTAGTGTTGTTTGCGTTTGTCATGGTGTAAAGATATGCAACTTTTTGCATCTATGCAACTTTTTGCATAATTATTTATTTGGCATGAAAAAAGGCCGCTTCTACAACGGCCTCTTAACCAAACAACCTCATGAATAACGAATAACTAAATGAATACAACAAAACTAATCATTTTTTCTTAGACTGCTGTCGCTTTTTTCTACGATCTGAAACAATCGCATTTATTAGAACGTCAAGCCAGCCGAATACCTTGTTGTCCGCTTCTGTCGGCGTCAAGTTTACAATAACCTTAACAAATGCCATAAGTGCCAAAACAATTTCCGCCCAGTAAGTCTGTATTAATTCTCCCATAATGTAAAATTTTAGTGCAAGGTATTAAAGCGGCATCAAACAATTGATAGCAGTATGCCCGCCAATAACAACGCCGCAGCCAATCGCCTGCTTTTTGTAGTGCTTGGCATAAGCAGCCGCATAGCTATCGCGGTCAATACCACAGCCTACCTGCATTCCGAATATCTTGCTACGGTTGCCGACTAGCCACTCGACATAGGCCTGCGTATGTATGTGCCCCTGCACCGTGCTTTGCATATCGTTCTTGGCCTTGGTGCGTGCTGTCCCGCCTTCTCCGTGGCAGTATTGCACCCCGTCGTACTCAATGCGCTCAATCCAATTCCATGACGTGCCTAAAACCTCATTATAATCTTTGATCCATTCCCTCGGCACTGATGAGCTAAACGCCTTACGCATTATAAGGCGGTCATGGTTGCCTATAATCACGTCAGCCACGGGAAAGGCTTGCGCCCACTTATCAACGTGCTTAATGGCCTCCTGTAGCTCGTACCCTCCACTCATTCCGTTGCTATCAGTTTCATGATATGACGCATAATGATTGTCTAGAATGTCACCAATCAAGATAACCTGATTACACGCAAAGCGGTCATAGGTGTCTAAGCAAAATTCGAAATAGCCGTCAAGCTCAAAGGGACAATGCAAGTCACCTATAACCAAAATACGCCGCTCTTTTGTTCTAAGGTAGTCGAGTGCCCGTTTCTGCTGGGCGTTAATCCGTGGGCGTATGTCCTTAATCATATAGCCATATTACATCTTCATCATGGCTTGCGTCGTAACTGTTGTCCACGTGAATAAAGGTTTTTGAAATGCCTACACGGTTGAAACCAACTTCGAGAAGTGCGCCAAGTATATAGCACCTTGCCCGTGAATCTGTGCAATGTATGTCAGCCGCGCAGCCAGCTAAATGTGCGCTGTTGGCTTTGCCCCCTACTCGTTTGTTGTGAATTTTATTTCTATATCCTGAGTTGATACGAAAAGGAACGCCCGCCAAGTGGCGAGCGCGGTCTAACATCTGTAAAAAATCGTCGTCCATCATGTTTTCACCGCTGCCGATTTCGTCGCTGTCAAACTCATAATAGTTAAAATATCTCATTTCTGCAATTTAGCAATCATGAGTTCAATCTTATGCACCGCGGCCAACAATTCTTTCATGTCGCTCTTTATTTCGTTGCTGTCAAGTTCTAGCTGGATCACGCGGCTCTTTAACCGTGCAACTGTGCTATTTAAATTTACCCACACGCCAACCAAGCCAGCAACTACAGGTAATACCGCCGCTAATATCTCCCAATCCATCACTTCTCTTTTTTCTGTATTATGTACCAGTTACTTGCATGGCACAAGATAGTAACGCCGTCATAACTTCTATTTAAATTGTAAGTGCTTGCGCCGTCGATAGTTACACTAGAGTCAGATCCGTTAGGCGTTATAGCAATAATCTTATTTGCAGCAATAGTTCCATCAGTTTGGAAGCGTAAAATACGCCCCTCGTTACCTGCTACCGTTGGAAGCGTCAAGGTAGCTGTTCCGTTGCCACCTGTCCAAGTATTAAAAATCAATTGATCAGTAGTTAAAACCGTTCCAGTGAGTGTACTGCGCTGCGCTATACTCCTTACCGGTTGCTGTAAAAATCTCTGCAATATGTTTGGCGGAATATCTCCATCGGTAGGAACAAAGGCATTTCGGATATTATAAATAGGCTCCGTTTCATCTACTGGCGTGTGATCGTCAAAAACTTGACCGTCAGGCACGCTTACATTTGTATCGCTGCTGGTTAAAAAAAACGATTCGCATTCTGTTTGTACTGCTTCTGCACTGAATGAAGTTTCAAACGGTAAAAAGTCGCGCGATCCGAAAAGCATTGTATTTAATGGACTGACGAATCTTTTATAAACTGTGCCTCGGTTGACTTTAGTGCTAAAGTTTTGACCTGCTAAAACTTCTTTTACTCCTAGCTTATGAATGGCAAAGTTGACGCCACTATTTGCAAAGCTCGCGAAGCTGTCAATTGGTTGACTCGGTGAACTGTTATTTTCGTAAATGTTTCTGACGTCATTAAATTGACTTGATCCAATTACAACCTCGTCCTGAATTAGTGATTCCTGATTTGCATCTGATGTGTTAGCTTCATATACAACCCTGTCGCCATTAGTCAAACCACCGTTTAAAACTTGCACTGTAAAATTGTCAAGCTTGCCGTCAGCATTTGAACCAGTTACGTCCGTTATTACGTTGCCATCTACGTCGTAACCTTCGACGTTTACAGTTATAAGTGCGCCTGTCTGTGCGCTTGTTATTGGCAGCAAGTCAATTATAACAGGTTGATTGTATAGTGCAAGGCTCGCATAGCTTTGCGGTGTAAACGTTAGATTGTAAAATAATCCATTGTTCTTATTTAAGTACGAAGGCAATGGAGTGACAGCGAAGTAAAAATACCCAGCACTTGATGACCACGCTGGTGCGCTAAAATTCATTTGGTCAACGCTGTAAGTCGATTCAGCATTGCCAAAGGTCATTGTTGTTGGGCCAAAGGTCACAGCGTTATTATAGTACAAACTGCCGACCTTAATTTGCAACTTTAGGACTAACCTTGCGTGCTGATCTGCGCCTGTACTTGACCCATCGCCGTCAAAACTGTGAGTGTATCTAAACTGAAACCGAAAGAGCGTGCCATTATCATAGGCTAAATTGTTGTCAGTAATATTTGCACCTAATGCTGTCTGCTGGCCTGAGGCATTTAAAAATTGCGTTTCAGGGCCAATCAAAGGAACGTTGGCATCCGTTCGCCAAGTACGTTGCACCATGTTTAAAGGTGGCAAAAAGCTAGTAGTGCCGCCTCGTAGCTTAATAATATCGCTGCCCGTTGTCAGCCTCGTATTAACCGCGCTTGTTGATCCGCTGACAGTTCCGGCCTTTGTCACAGTGTGTACGTTTATAGTCACATTGTTTTTAACTGCGCCAACTGGAACAAACCAAAAATAACCCTCAGCAAAAAAGATCCGTGCGTTAAACGTTGTAGCTATATCTGTCAAGACATCATAGGCTGTCATGTACTTAACAAAACCAGCCTCGTCAACGTTGTAAAAAGCCGCATGATTTACCTCTAACTCTGTCAATGCGTTTGCGCTGCTAAATGTCGTAGGTTTAAAGTCGTTTGCATACTTAAGGAATACATCTGTATTGCCATAGACGTGCAATGCACGTGTTTTATTCAAAGCCTTGACTAAATGCGCGGCAATGGTTTCACGTCCAGTATATGCGCTGCCTGCATTGTTATAAAGTACGTTCTTCAAATCGCCTAATTCATCTACCGCATTCATGGTATTCTGAATAGGATACGCCTCATCTTGTAGCTCTACCTGTTCATGCAATAGCACGCCTGTCCAAAACAAAGTGTTAGCGCCGTCAGGGTCTTTAAATATGCTTACCTTAAAATCAGCATCCTCGCTTGTGGCTAAGGCCGTCAGCATTGCCGTATCTTGTGCAACCGTTTCCGTAAGCGTAAACGTTACCTCGCTGCCTATGATTGGTTGCATACGGTTTTCATTGTCACCGCTGTAGCGTAGTACAAAGCCATCTGATCCTAGGTTGAACTCGGTAGCGCTGCCACCGTATCCATCTTGGTGTATGTTTAGTTTGTAGTCCGTGCCAAGCTGGTCTGTAAACTCAGCAAATAAACGTATTGGGTCTGCCATTAGAATCCTCTTACTCGGTTTCGGTCAATTGCATTGCGCTCACTTGTAAGCAGTATATCACGGCCTGAAATCTTGCCTGTCACTTGTACGCTTGCCCCTCCCATCATGCCCTGCAATTTGCTCAATGGTGCGATTACCTCAGGATCAACCCCAGCATTTTGGTTATCTCCTACCATTGCCATCGTAGGGCCAAAAGCCAAGCCACCCTGTGCAAGTGCTGGCGGCGTCGAACCCATGCGTTGACTTAAGCCTTGAATTATTGCACCTGCCGCAACCATTGCGACACCAGCCGCCACGGCTGCCAATGGGTTAGTAGTAAGGGATATGAAAAAAGTGCTCGCCGCTATACCCGCCGCAATAAACTGCTGGCCTAAATCAATGAGCAAGCTGGCCAATCCTAGAACTGCTTGCGAGAATATATCGCTCATCTGCATCGTGCCCGCAATCAGTCCACCGATTGCCATGCCGATACCTGCAAAAGCGCCTTCAATTGCTGGCCCCATATCGACCATCATGCTTAACTCTTTGCGTCCTGCCTTTAGGTTCTCCGCTAACTCGCTGACGGCTGTGCTGCTTTGATTCACTAGCTGCGGGCTTGGGCCTACTGCAACGTCTGTGCTTTCTGTTGGTGTTACAGCAGCACCTGCACCGCCGCCGCCGCTGGTCATGTTGTTAAACATATCCAACAAGCCGCCCATGCTTTTAATAGTTTCCGCCACTGTGCCCTCACTTATTAAGCTGAACGGCTCACGTTCTAGCTCTGTGTTGACTGCCGTTGTAAAGTCCTCGGCTGCCTTTTCGCCAAACGTAGCCATGCGATCCGCCGCGTTGCTGAATGCGTTGCCAACTAATTCAGGTATTGCGCTGAAGTCGCCACGCATTACCGCGCCGATGATTGTACCTAAATCTTTGAACGCGCCAATGACACTATCAACCGCGAACAGAAAGAAATCAAACACCACCTGCACCGTGCCCTTTATCCCGCCAATGATGCCACGCAAAAGGCTGGACTCATTGTAAAGCGTTATAAAGTAATTGATCACGTCGGTGATATACGGCGCTATCTCATCGGCAAAGGTTACAATCGCAATACCTAAACCGACCACGGCGGCAATGACTAACCCAACAGGAGATAGTAAAGCCATGAAGCCCTGTATGATGCTCGGCAGTATGACCAGCAACGGACCAAGTGCCGCCGCGATACCTGCACCGATAACCATGAACCTCTTAACCTGCGGGCTGAGGTTTTGAAATGCGGCCAGCATATTCTTAAGACCGTCAATAACAGGCGGCAAAAACTCCATTATGATTTTGCCAAACTCTTCCTGCAAGTCACCAAAGGAATTAGCCAACTGCTTGAGTCCACCCGTGCCTGCCTTTGCTGCTGCCTCTGCACTACCTCCGTATTGCTTTTCTAGCTCGTCCAGTATTACGGTCTGCGCCTCAGCTAGTCTGCCGCTCTCCGTCAGGCTTTTAATAACCTGCTTTTGGTCTTCGCTAAACTGGATACCCGAACGGCTTAACGCGCTCAAGTTTGCAATCGGATCATTTAATGCCTTGCCCAATTGAATAGATGCGCTTTTTAGATCGCCATCTAATCGCGTGGCAAGATCTAAAGCAACTGATTGCGTGCGTGTAAACTGATCGCCAGCAATGTTCGTAAACGTCAGCAGCTGCGAGGTTGCATCTTTTAGTATCTCCTCATCTCCAAATATGGTTTTGGTTTGCAGGTCAGCGCTCATCTGCTGCAACTGCTTGGAAGTAAAGCCAACTAAATTGCCAGTTGATTTTAAACCTGCATCAACTTGTGCAATGGCTTTGGCTTGTTCGTCAAATGCTTTAACCGCTGTAAAGCCAAGCGCCGCAATTGGTGCGGTCAAACCCATAGTCATTGACTTGCCTAGACGCTTCGTGCTTTTACCAAAGCTCTGCATTTTCCGCATGGAATCACCAAGCGCTTTATCAAATAAACGGGTCTGCGCCCCTATCGTTACAATTAATTCATTCAGCTTTGCCATTCGTCGCGTGCTTTAATTCGTGCAATTAATTCCTCTTGTGTTAAGTTAAGCGCATTTTGCTTTGGCTTTTCCCAAGGGAACTGCATTAAATCCTTTGGCCGCAATTTACGGCCTTTCTTTAAGTGCGGTTGCATAATCATAGAACCCAGCCACCGCGTGCGCTCCCACTCCATACGCTCCCGCATTTCTTCGTTCTCTCTGTTAGCGTCTAATGCTAGGCTTATCTCGCCAAAGGTCATAGACCAAAACGCAGAAGGGGACAGGCGCAAAATGCCTATCCCCATCTTAATAACATCGGCCCAGCCTATCTGCTGGTCAGTGCCGTCTATACTTTTTTTTCGCTGCTATATTCGCCCAGTACGTCAAAACATTGCGTGACGTGTGCTAGTGTTATATGGTCTTCGAACTCATTTAACTCCATATCAAAGTCGATGCCTTCAAAGTCGCAGCCGCATTCTACGCCGACAAAGCACAGGAACGCGCAAGCATCAGCGGACAACTTAGACGGATCGGACAAACTAAACACATTGACTTTCGATTTTCGTTCGAATTTCTTGAGCGCCTTCATTGAATAGCGCACTGGGTATTCCGTACCGTTAAGTTCTATCATGCAACAGTTTCGTCGATTGTACCAGTCAATTCAAATGTGGCTGAATAGCTTGCTGTATCTTCTGTGCCGCCTGACTGCTCAAGGCTAGTAATAAAAGCGTTGGCAGAAAAGCTAGCTTCTCCAGTCCCAAGCGTTGCCTTGCTAAACTTTAACGCTAGTACTGACCTGTTCTCCCAAGCGTCATAAAGATTCAAAGTGTCTCTGTTTGCAGCGTCTACATAATCAATCAAACCGCTGACGCTGATGCTGCCGCTTCGCACACCGGGCAAAAGCTCACGGAATGCCGCGCTGTCTTTGGTTGTTATGTCAATCGTCTCAGCGTTCAAGGTCAAGGATACATCTGTTGCAGCCGCAATTAGTACTTGATCAATGTAAACGCCTAAATCTGTGCCGTTAAATATCGCCATCTTGGTCTATTTCTTTTAATTCAATATCGTTTTCAGCCGCAATATAACCCTTTGCAGCCAGCTCATTTGCAAATAACGGATGCACGCTAGGCTGATCGCCTTTTTTCCAGCTGTTGCCTTCTAGCTTGCACGCCTTCAACAATGTTACTTTCATAGGTGCAAGTTAATCAATAATCGTTTAAGGCATCAAACTTTGAATTGCTGCTTTATCCTCTTCTGTTAATCCGTCCGCATCGTGGCTTAATTGCATCCCAACGAAAACGGCTTCGCAGTATATGCCAAGCACGTGATTAATAAAAAGCTCCGCGCCTGTGACCGCAACAACCGCTTCAATTTGTATTTGAGTGTATTGCATTAGATTATATTCATGTCTGCGTTCGTTAAATTAATCTGTAAAGTGTCGTTGATCACTGTATAGTTTGTGCCGTCCGTGCTTCCGCTAATGGTGACGTATCGAATACTCGAACCGCTATAAAATCGAATAGTGCCGCTGCTCATTGTATAGCTTGCACCCATGTCAATAATTAAATAATTGTTTGCGGTTGAGGTTGTAAGTGACCACCACCACGTTGAGGTTGATGAGTCAAAAGCTTTGTAAGGTGAATAACTACTGAACGTATGGCCCGCACTTGCCACAAAAGGACTTGGTGCGTTGTCGGCTGTCATGTCGCTAGGGTAATCTGTGCCGCTGCTTGTATATCTCCAGTCCCTTATCCCCATGTGTAAGCTGCTGGCGTTGCCTGACGAATCAACTCCAACGCATTTGAAATATCGGAAAGTTGCCGAGAGTTTATCATAAGTGCCTGTTACCTCTGCGGATTGTACGAAATCACCGAACTCCTGCACCCGCACTTTTACGGTTCTTGTCGAAGTGCTGGCGTTTGTATCAGTCCACGTTAAAACGCCATTCGTGTCCGTCACATTCGCATTGCTGACAATTTCAGTTTCTCCAATAAATACAGAAGCATTTACCGTTGGCTGCGTGTATGAAGCGTAGTTAGTAATGGTTACACTTTGAACCGCTCCATAAATATCCGACATCGTGCTTAGGGTCGGAGTAGTGCTTGCTGTACCGCCACCGCCCTGCGTGGTAAAAAACCCATCGACGTTATTAATGTCCGCTGTGGGGACTCCTGATATTTCTCCCATATTATGAATCTATTTGCACCCAATCTTTCGATGGGTCGAAGTAAACGGCATAAGCTGAACCAATCGCGCCAATATAGTAACCGACAACCCTTGAGTATTCGTCTGATGTTGTTGGTGCTGTCGCGCTAAATGTACCCGATGCGCCAAGCCAAAGAGGTGCGCCCGCAGCCGATCCGCTAATTGCAGCGCCTGCATCTACCATCCCTTGCAATACAACTTCATTGCTTCCAGTGTGAAATCCAATTAGTTTTTTTGCATTGGCGTTATCTCTTGCGGCTAACGCATCACCCATTACATCAATAATCTTGTCATCTGCTACGGATATAGTCGCAGTCATCAAAATATTTTGCCCCGTGTTAAGCGCGTTCGTTGCGTAGTTGGTGGTTATGTTATTGAGCTTGGTTTTATCTGCACTGCTCATTGAACCTGCTGCGCTTGTTGTCGCTGCCGTGATTGAAATGTCAGGTGTATTCCCTCCGCTACTTGTAATTGGTGCTGTACCAGTTACCGCTGTCAATCCACCGCCGCCGCCTCCGCTGCTCGCAATTGTAATTGTATCGCTGCCGTTGTCAGATATAGTTACGTTTGCACCTGCCGCAATTGTCAAGCCGCCCGTTAAGCTATTCACAGCCGTGACACCTCCAGCGCTTCCGTTTGCTGCCGCTGTGATACGTCCTTGCGCGTCTACTGTTATATCAGCGTTCGTGTATGCAGCCGATGTTACCGCTGTGTCAGCAAGGGCAATCGTACCGCTTCCCGTAATTGTCCCACCGCTTAAGCCTGTGCCAGTTGCAACGCTGGTCACTGTGCCCGCGTTGTTGCTTACATCTGCAAACGAAAGAACGCCCGAGCCGTTAGTTGTTAACGCTTGGCCGTTTGACCCTGCGCTTGTTGGCAATGTCAAGGTATAGGTTGCACCAGCCGAATGAGCTGGCGACTGTATAGTAACGCCGTGCGTGTTTGCTTCGCAGTTTAAAATTATGGCTGCGCTATTGGTGTCGCCTTTGACTTCTAGCACGCCCGTGCCTTTAGGCGCTACAATAATATTGCCGTTGGCTGTCGTGGTCTTTATCTCGTTGGCTTGCGTGTCAAGGTCACCTGTAAGCTGTGCGCTTGCCGCCATTAATGCGCCTGCCGCTGCTACGTTTGTCGCGTCTGTTACGTCTGCGCTTGTTTCAATACCTGCCAACTTTGTTGCATCTGCTGACGGGTAAGTATTTTTTGCAGTGTTTGCAGCTACTGCACTGGCATCGGTATAACTAATCTTTGCCGTGTTGGCTGCTACTGCTGAGTCTAGTGCAATGTCGGTTGTCCTTGCTAGCGTGCCTGAGCTTGTTGGTAAACTTAACGAGGCATTAGCACCGCCTGAGTATCGCAAGTAAGCATAATGCGTGGCGCTCTTAATATGCAGCTGCGTGCCAACAGGTATATTCAAAATAGCTTCGTTGGCTGATGTTGATCCGTCAATATTTAGCGCAGTGTATGCAGTCGCGCCGCTGCCGTCTGTTGCCACTACAAAATCAATATCGCCCGGACTGGTTTCTGTTATAAGTATTTCGCTTATGCCCGTCTTAAGTTTTGCAGTTGTTGCGCCTAACTCTAAAGCGCTGTTAGTATTTGCGCCATCGTTGATTGTAGTGCTAACGCCTGTTTTTAAATTGGTGTACAGCACATTCAAAAAGTCAACAGGCTCCCATTTGCCCGTTAGGCTGTTGTAATTTATTACGTCTTTGCTGCCTAAGCCTGTAAGGTTTACATCAGTCAAAGCTGCTAACGTTGTAACGCCGCCCGTACTATCAGCCGCTTGCCATTCCCCTGCTACGTACTTAATGAACTGACCATCACTAACGCCTGCAACATCAACGTCCGATAGATCACCTAGCTTTGCGCCTGTTACTGGCGTGCCTGCTGCAATGGTTATGTTATCGCGCTTTATGCGAAAGGTATATGTCGTGACCTGTGAGTAACGGCGCGGGTCATATTCAATCTCTATGTCAACGTTGTTGAACTGTACAGACTCGACGTTGACACCGTTGTATGTGCCGCTGACGCGATCCAATGCACCTCGCACTTTGTCGGCTAAGTCGGCTGCACCGTTATAGCTGTCAGAAAAGCAAATGATTTCCATGCGCACCTCATCCAACTTCGACGGCCCGTCGTGCGTGTCTTCAGGTGCAACGCCCTGCAATTGGTAAACAATAAACGGCGTGGCTGTTTCTTGCTCTGCAATCTCAGGGAATATATTTGTGCTGACTATATCCGTCACAGCACTTGTGCTGCTCAGAATACCATATACTGCTTTACCTACGTTCATCACTTATTCTTTTTACGTGCAACCTTTCTAATCTGAAAGTCATATTTTTTCCTCATTACTCTAAATGCCTCAGCTCTAACCGCTCTAATTGACCTTTCAAAAACGCCCTTTTGTTTATTGCCTCCAAATTTTTGGTCACCGCCTTCGACAATATTTGCAAACCAACCGTCAGCATTCTCCGGCTGTCGCTTGCCTACTTTAGGGCCAACCCAAAAAGTGCTGTGCTGCTTATCTATTTGCCACACTTTTATTGACCTTCTTAGCGTTCCGATGGGGATTGTAGGCCCGCCTTTTTTGCCGCCTCTGCGCACTCTAATTACTTGCTTTGCATCTTTGATATTTTGAAGCATTTCGTCTCTGTACAATTTACCTACGGCGCGGTGTATTCGTTTCTGTACGTTTGGATCGTTGACCTTCTTACGTAGTTGCTCAAACTGTTTAAGCAGCGGTTTTATATCTGCGCCTATGCCTTCAAAGCCAACTGCACCGCCTTTTTGCTGTAATGATCCTTGCGCCATTACGTCCCTGAGATTTGACAAAGCAAAACAAGCTGGTCATCGCGGCCTATTCCTTCGATGCCTTGAATGTTGTAATACTTAGAATCATAAAGTACGCGGTCATCGGCCTTAACGCCACGGCTCGCGGCGCTGCTTCGTATCTTAAACTTTACACGTTGCACAGGCATATCCTGATCTGTTACAATGCGCTCGGTCATGCCGATGCCGTTTTTCATCAGTTCTGCCCAAACGGTTATCAGCGTGCTATAACTTTGCACGCGCTCGCCGTATGTGTTGGTGCTAGTCGTGTAACGTTGTATTGTTATCCTTCTGTCGCTTTGTCCTATTCTCATCGGTCAGAAATTACGCGATACGGATTGAGTAAACTGTGAATGAGGTTCGGCACTTCGCTGCTATTCGTGCCCACTACTACAATATTGCGGTTTTCATAATAGTGCGCCACCAATAACTTGACCGCGTGCAGTAACCCGTCAGGAATAGAACCCTCGGCATAGCCTAAAGTCATATTAACTTGCACGCCGTTGCTGATGTATTCGTAAACGCTAGGCGGTGACACGGTTGTAATGCGTGCAGGCTTTCGCTTGAGGTCGGCAAAGTATTGATTGGTTGGCAAGGTGCTAGTCGTGCTTGCCGTTGGGTTGTATGTGATGCTGATAATAGAAGCAACAGGCCCGATGGGTATCTCCCACGTGCCATAGAAATTATCTAAGTACATGACAGCAGGCAAGTCACCGAGTTGCAGGTTGCAATAATTCTGCACGTATTCAATGGCGGCGCTTCGCAGCGCTTCGATTAAAGTGTCTTCGTCACTGTGATCAACACGTAAAAAGGTCTTGAGGTCTGCCGTGCTTACAATGCTAGACTCAGATGCCGTGCCTGTAATTTCTAGGGTATAGTACATATGGCTAAAATAAGGACAAAAAAAAGAGGAAGCCGAAGCCTCCCCTTTTCTATTCAGTATTCAACTATTAAGCGTCAGCACCGATAATCTTAGCGGCTGCGAATGGCAACGCTCCAATTGATCCTGCTCGTCGCACCTTAGCATCAAAGAAAGTGTCTACGACAATCTTGACTGTTCCAGCGCTAATGCCTGAGAACGGATCAACAGTTACGTCGAGGCCGCCCCAGTTAGCATAGAACATATCTGACCAGTCACCATAGTAACAGAATCGCAAAGCGTCCCATCCTGTAGCTGCTCCTAGTGCAACGTCAGCACCGCCGTCAATTAGCTGTGAAGCGTAAACCGCACCCGCGTTAATTGAAGGAACAGAACCGCTTGTTAGGATGTTATAGCCAAACATTTGCCCATTTTCAATTAATGAGCTAACACTTGCAACGTTTGCCAATCCCATCAACTCAGCCATAGCAGTTGGATGCATTACGAACTGCGTGTTGTTCTCTGCTCCGTTTGCTGTAATCTCGCTCCACAAGTTTCGCAAATCAACGGCTGCTGTTTTTTCCAAGTCATTCGTATCCACCATAGTACCCTTAACAACTGTACCCGTGCCTCCTGCCAAAGCAGTAGCGCCACCGATTCCGTGAACGGCAAGCAAAGCAATCTTGTCCTGTACGTTTGCAATAGACCTTCCGAAGTCAGTAGCAATTACCTCGGCCATGTTGCCGTTTGTTTGGTTAATTGCTTCCTTCGTTACAATCATTTGCTGGGCGATACGCTGAGGGCTAAGAGTCTGTGAACCCATTGCACCCGTATTGCCTGTAACTGCTGCCGCTTCAGCTGGCTCTTCTGCCGCATCCGTTGGAAGTGAAGGCATTTTAATGTCTCCAACAAAACCATTTAGCTGTGTTGCTCCTGTAGCAGCAAGCAAAGAGTTAGATCGCAAAGCGCCAACCAAAGCAGTTACCTCGGTGGCTACTGTTGTCACTGCGTCATTTACACCAGCCGCACCAGCATCAACACCGTACACGTTACGTGCTTCGTTTAGCATTGACTGAGGGATAGCAAAGTCACCGCGCAAGCCTAAGCCCAAAGCAGATGCCTCGCTGCGTGCCTCCTGTGCAATTTCCTTCTCCAATCCTGTTACACCGCCCTGCGCTGCTTCGCGCAAAGCCTTGCCCAAATCAAACTGTGCTGTGGCCTTAATGACTTCCTTGTCGCTGCGTACAACCGCATCGGCTGCAACGGCAAGGCGCTTCAGGCGTGCTTCGTTTTTTGACAATGCGTCGCGCTGCTGTTCAGCGGCTTCGAGCTTTGAGTGAATATCTTGCGTCTCTTCCAATTCCTCAGAAGTGAGCGCCCTTTCCTCGGTTTCTGCGAGGTCGTTGACGTTAGCAAGCTTTGCCTCTAGTTGGCTGATATAGCGGGCCGCGTCTGTTGAGTTTCTAAAATTCATAATCTTTAAAAGTTTCGCGGGTCGTTCCGCTATTGTAGCAAAGGTAACAACTTCCTTCTTTTCGTTTCTTACCTCTGATTTTGTTTCAGTTTCTTGTACTGGCTCAGGCTTGACCTCGGCCATGTTGCGTGCTGCCACTGTAGTCGTTGGGTACGCTGGATAAGTTACAGGCGACACGTCTAGCAGTCGCGCCATCTTTGTAACCGTGCGCATGGTGCGCGATTCGTTCCACTCTTGATCTTGTATGGTAAACGCGAAAGAGCTTTGTGATATATCACCGCGCTTAATGAGTTTGTAAAGATCGCGCCCGTCTTGCGTGTCTGCCAATGCCGCGCGATACTTTAGGCCGCTCTCGTCAACGCTCAACTCCAACGTGCCGTTCTTTGTTCGTGCCATCGGTGCGCCGTCATGGTTCAGCAACAGTCGCACGTCATCTTCCATAACCTCATCGAATGCACCGCGTGCAATCTGTTCTTTAAAATACCCAAGGTCTGTGACCTGTTCAAAGTTTGCTGCATATCCTTCGATAACTAAAGCGTCATCGCCAGCGGCTCGCACTTCGCTTGTTCGTAGTTCTACGTTCTCGCCGTACTGCTTGCGCAGTTCATTTAATCTGTCATCTTTTTTATTCTCCATCGCTGCTAATTTTTTTGCTGTAATCTTCTAGGCTGTTTAGCGCAATCTGATTGACTTGCACAGTATGGACTGAACCGCCATCGACTGCGTTTAAATCTTCTGCGGCCCTTGCTTCATTGATACTAATTACCCCCGCCTTTATCAAAGTGTCATAGTACTGCGCACGGCTGACGCTATCGCCTCGCAATAGGTCGCTCAAGTCAAAGCGTGTAAAGTGTGTAGGCCGTTCGTCAGGAGCTAACAGCTTGCAATTCATTTCCTGCTCTAGCCTGCGCGTCCAAGGAACGATAGTATACTTTGCAAACTGAATGGCTTGCTGCTCCGTGTTGCTGTATGTAACGTTTGACTGCACACCGACCATAGAAGGCGGCACGCCAAAGATTCTGCAAATCTCTTGGTTCATAAAATCGCGCTGCTCTGTTAAGCTTGCGTTCTCAGGATCTACCGCAATACGATTGTAGCTAAAGCCAAACGGTAAAAGCTTAGTGCCTAGCTGGTCGCCACTATTGTTCCAGCTGTCTTTGATAATATCAATCTGCTCTTTCTTCAGCGGCTCATTGCTTGACAGTATGCCCGTCATGTTTCCGCTGCTACCAAAGAACTCTGCCGCAAAGTCTTGCGCTGCCTTGGCTAGTCCTAACATCTCACGATGCAACTCAATAGGACTTTGCCCGTACAAGTTGCAAGTGATAAGCATATCAGCATGAAAGTAGATGCCATGATCTTTTATGTCATATACTAAATCGCTATCAACCATCTTTTGCTTTACGCTCTTTGGGTTGACTAAGCAAAGTTCATACGGATCGCCATTCGGTAGACGCTTAATAATTGCATAAGCCTTGCCATAAATAAGGACGTTACTAATGTATGTCTCCCAAAAATCAAAGGCAGTATATCCCGGCTCGGGTTCTTGACTGATTAGGTCTTGCGCTACATGGCCTGTTGCTTTTATAACACCGTCTTCGTTCCGCGTCATTATATCCAAGTGCAGCTGTGCAATGGTTGACGCGATGCGACTAACACAAGCGTAAACGGTAGTCAATCCGAGTGCTGTCTCTGTGTCGATGTATGCGCCGCTCTTTGTTGAGATGCCGCGCAAGTGTGAAGCAAAAGACGGATAGCCAGTGTAAGCTACTTGATACCCGCCACGCTTAAAAATCCGTTGGAACAAATTTGCCATTGTGCGCTAAGTTACGAAAGGTTGATAATTTCAAAAAAGCCGTCATCTTCGTTTGGTGTCTTCATGTGTTCACCTATTGCCATGATCATCGCCACGATTGGGTCAATCTTACCGCTGCTTTTTTGTTTGTCTGCTTTTATGTTGCCCGCTGGGTCTGTCTTTAGTTCTACGTTGCCAAGTGCCCAACGCATAACAGGGTCACCGTCATGCCATATCTTTCCCGTCCGTGTCATAACTTCAACTTGTTTTGTGGGGCTGCTCATAGATACAAAGCCTTGACCGAATGGCGTTAAAGGCACGCCGTCATCTACTAAGTCAATTGCAATCTGCGTGCTGTTGTATCTATCAAAAGCAATCTTCTCAACGTTGTAAGTCTGCATTAGATTGCTCTCGTCAATTACTTGACCCTCGGGCCTGTTCATTACGCCGCTAACCTTGCGCCGTATGCTCGCGTAGTCTGTTACATTGCCGTCAGTAAAATGCACGTTTGGCAAGTCAACAAAGGTGCGGTAGATGTGGCCGGGGTCTCGGTCTAATACTGCATGCACTGTGTCCTCAGGTAACCAGTAATGCCCCCGCACATGATAACCGCCTTCGTCAGGGTATACCATAACCAGCGCCGTCATATCTGAAACGCTAGCAAGGTCGAGGCCACCATAGCAGCGTAAGCCTTTTAAATCGGCATCGCGTTTGTTTTCCATCCATACCTCATCCTGTATCCAAGTCTTAGAAGCGGTCACCCATTTGTTAAGGTGCTTGGTTTTGAATTCTACTTCTCGCGATCCGCCTACGTTTATCGCTTGTTGCAATTGGCTGTCTAGTAACTGAGGCCGCAAAGCTGTGCCTAGTGACGGGTTGGCTTTTATCCAAGTGCTATTGTCTGTCCAGTCGTCATCTTCGTCTAGCTCGTATATAATAGCAAACTGCGCGTCATCGTGTTTGACCTCGTCGAGTATTTCCTTGCACGTCTTTTGCAATTGATAGCATGGTGACTCCCGGTTAAAGCCTGCCGTGGTAATTGTAAGGTGCATCGGGTTACGCCGCGCCTGCATTCCTGATCGTAACACGTTTGCCACGCCGTCCGTTTGGTGCGCGTGGTATTCGTCGATTCCTGCAAAGTGAATGTTTAAGCCGTCAAGCGTATCGCGGTCTGCGCTTAGGTACGTGCATCGCGCTGAAAGCGTCGGCGCTTTGATGTCGTGTTTTCCTGCTTTGAGATGCTTCCTGAGCGGCGGCGAGACTTGAACCATCCTTTGCGCTTCGTCGAATCCAATCTTGGCTTGGTCTTTCTTAGTCGCTGCAAAATAAACTTCGGCAGCCTTTTCCTGATCAAAGAAAAGAGCAGCGAGCGCACAGCCTGCCATAAGAGTGGTCTTCCCATTTTTGCGAGCAA
>Ga0209634_1000908_pt1 | contig 22297 bp, 20 predicted proteins | sample LinPmetageLP40_FD_184043 | JGI IMG/M metagenome (GOLD analysis project Ga0209634, IMG submission 184043) | Marine viral communities from the Pacific Ocean - LP-40 (SPAdes) (version 2) | ecosystem: Environmental > Aquatic > Marine > Oceanic | place: Pacific Ocean | collected 2010-08-26 | reverse complement strand
GGTTCAGGTTCAGGTTCAGGTTCAGGTTCAAGTTCAGGGGGAATATCTAATATAGTTTTTCTAGTTTCTTCACTTTTTTTTATAATACTAGTATCATCTTTATATTTTACACCAAAAAAATCTAAATCCTCAGTAACTATATCAGAATCTGGTTCACCTGCAGTACCTAATTTAGTTAATTTATCAAGTTTCTCTGCTTTAGTAAATACGCCACCAGTTCCTCCAGTACCCTTTTTAATCGAATCATTATATTTTTTTATCATTTCCATAAATTTCTTTTGGTTTATCTCTAGTTTTTTATTAGCAATTATCTTTTCTAATAATGTTAATTCTATTGTTAAATTAGATATATTTTTAGTAATTTTTTTTATTTTAATTTGATAAAGTTCTGTATTAACATTAATTTTATTAATTTTGACACTATCAGTTTCTAATTCTTTTTTTGTTTGTGAAAGTATTTTTTCATTATTAGTTATTTTAATTTGAATTTTAGCTATGTTCTCTTTAATTTTCTTTATCAAATTATTATTTTTTGGTGACTTTCCTTGTTCAATAATAAGTTTTGCTTTTTTTTCCTCAATATTAGATTTATCATTTTGAATTAGTAATTTTAGATTTTCTATATTTAACTTATTTTCCTCTATATCTGCTTTAAGACTTTCAATATTATTTTTATTTAATTCTATTTTATTTACATAATTTTCGTTGTCTTCCTTAAAATTTTCAACATTGTCTTTTAATTTATTAACATATACTTCAATACTATCTAAAGTTTCTATTGAAAATCCAACAATATCTGTTATAGTTTCAATGAGTTCATCGATTTCTAATGATATTTTAGTATATTCTTCAAATAAACGTTTTATTATAGTTTCATCTTTCTCTTTTTCTATTTTTTTTTCTAAATTTAATTTTATTTCCTTTTTATCTTTTAATTCAATTTTTGATTTTAAAAATTTAAAAATATTTTTTTCTTCTCCATCTTCAATATTATCTATTTTATCTTGATATAATTTAATTTCTTGTAATTTTAATTCTTTTTCTTCTTGTATTATTTCAGAATTTATTTTTTCTGATTCTAATTTTAATTTTCGTAATTCGATACTATCTACTTGAATTATTTTATCAAGTTCTAAAAATATCTCGTTTATACTTTCTTTTACTTTTTGTGTAGTTTTATTAACTTCTTCTAATTTGTTTATTTCATCCTCTTCAACTTTTAATTGTTTTGTTAACAATTTTATTTTGTCAAAATATGTTTTTATACTAATCTCATTTGTCGTTAAAGAAGAATCATCACCCTTCATAATTTTTGAAAATTCACTTTTAGCCTCTTTAACAGCAACACCATTAAGTTTATCTTCAATTTCTTTAAATGCTTTTATAAGAGTATCTTTTCTTTTATTTTTTAATATTTCTATATTTATTTGTCTTTTTTTTATTTTTACTGTATTATCTTTTATACTCTTATTAATTAATGATTTATATATTTTAGACTTGGTATTAAAATCTTCAAGATTACTTGCTGTTTTTATATCTAGGAGAATATATTTTACTTTCGTAAATGTAGTCCATGTTATATTTTTATTCTTTTGTTCTTGTGTATTTAACCCAACAATCTTCTCAATTAGAACTAAAATAAGATCTATTTCCTTTATTTTTCCTTTTAATATATCATTAGAGGTAAGTATATTTTTTATTTTTTCTAATTTTTCGTTATTATTTTTTAGTGTTTCCTTGTCAATAGCTGTTTTTACTTTTGTTAATTCATTATATAATTCATTCATTTTTTTCCAAACGTCCTTAATTTTTCTTCTTTCTTTACTTATTTTTTTCTTTAAAATTTCTCCCAATTTTTTATATTCACTCGTCTTTTTTTTTTCAAAAAATTTTATTTTTTCATTTCTTTCTGTTTTTTCTTCCTCGCTTTTAGGTATTTTTTCAATAATAGATTGAGTTCTTTCTTTAATTTGTTCTTCATATTGTTCTAATAATTTTTTAGTTGTTTGTTCTAGTTTTTCTAGATTGGAAGAAAATTCTACTTCGACAGCAAATCCTACATCTTCAATATATTTTGTAAAAATTTCTTCCCCATCAAAATAATTATCGTCCTTAATTTTATTATAAATATTATCAATATTAAAATTTTCAATTATCCCATATTTATTGTTATTCAAAATTAATTTATTTATTTTATCATGAATTTCTTTTACCTTTTCAATTTTTTTTTCAAATTGAGGATTAATTTTAAAATTTTTGTTTATAATAGAATTTAATGTTTTACTCATTGCTGACGTAGTCCAGTTTATATTTTCATTTTTTTTATAAGCAATCCTACCAGAATCTAATATCCATACTTTACCACCATCCTCTTTAATATCAGTCCACCATTCATTATTTTCTAATGAGTAAACACTATCTCCTACTTGAGCACCACCAGTTTGATTAATATGATAATATTTTTGAGATGTACCTGCTTTTTGTATAATTGTACTATCATCTGATAATGTTTTAATTAATTCAGCAACCACATCATTAGTACCTTCAACTAATTCTTTTATATAATCACTACCTTTTATAACAGCTTCATCTATTGGTAATACAAAATCAGGGTTCCGCACACCATCAGCATACCAATCGTCTTCAATTTGTGGCCAAGAATCTGGTAATTTTTTGTGATAAAATATTTGATTTCCTAAATTATCAAAATTATTCCACTTATTTAAAATTTCTTTTTGAAATTTATCTATTTTAGCACCTTGAATAGATTTTAAATATTCTAACTTATCATCAGGTCTAAATTCTCCTGTTGATATTTCTCTAAGTTTTTCATCAAAATTTTCAACAATTTCCATAGATGTATTACTATTACCAATAGATGCTTCAAGAGTATTATTAATTAATTTTAAAAATTGTGAATCTTTAACTTCATCCCATACTTTTTTTTTTAATATAGATAATGCTTTATATTTTTTACTAACATTTTTTTTTGGTTTTTTAATTAATGGTTTTTTTGATTTATCTTTCCAGGTTCCTATTAGACCAGCAGTCAAGTAATGTAAACATGTATTTCCATAATTATCAATATGATTTACATTTACACCAACATCAATTAAATATTCAATTAACCTTTTTTTTTGTTTTTTACAAGCTAAATGTAATGGTGTTTGATTTTCTTCGTTTGGGGCATTTGGATTAACATTATTATTAATTAAATATTTTATTATATTTAATTTTTTAATTTCATTAATTGCTTTATCGGATTTACTTATAACATGATGAATTAGATTATTACCTTTATTGTCTCTTACTGATAATGGAATTTTTTTTTGTAAACTAAATTTTGTTAATAAATCTATATCTACACTTTCTATAATATTAAATAATTCTCCTACTAATTTTTCATCTATTTTCTTTGGTTTATAATATTTTTTATCAAATTTATTTGACATTATATATATATATATAAAAGTTTTTTTTTAAAGTTATAAAATCACTATTAATATATTAAATAATGTATAATAATTTAAAATTTTCAAAAAATATGTTTAAATATGGTGAACCATATTCAAAAATTATTTATAATAAAAAAAGAAATTTTACAACTGATAGTAAGACAGAAGAAATAAAAGATGAGATAATTGACATTATTGGAACTTTAGCTGAAACTCTTCCTCCAACCATCCCTCCTAGTCCTTCACCTCCACCTCCACCTCTTATTCCAGGTTCTACAAATGATGGGAATGATGGGGATGATGGGGATAAAGGTGACACTGGTAATACCGGTGATAAAGGTGATAAAGGTGATAAAGGTGATAAAGGTGATAATGGGAGCGATGTAATTAATATATCTGCTTGGGCATTTGATACAAAAGAAAATACATATACCTTTTCTAATGTTGGTATTAACACTTCCGAACTAAGTAAATATAATTTAAATATAAATGGTAATATTTTTTCAACAGAATTAAATACAAAAAAAATAATTTTTAAAAATAATAATAATAATGATAATGTCTTAATAAATAAAAATGATGATAAATTGTATTATAATAATGAACAAATTTCACACATTATTTCAGATGATTTAAGTATTGATATTTCCCCTTGGCAAATTGATAGTAATGAAAACGCATATACTTTTAGTAAAATAGGAATAAATACAACTGTTAATAATAATTATGATTTGACAGTTAAAAATAAAGTTTTAGTTGGTGATAGTTTATTTTTTGATTCAAGTTTATATAAAGTTCATGTTTCCAACGGACATTTATATTTTAATAATTGTAGATTAGATAAATGTGACGTAGGAACAGTATCTGAAACTTTATCTTTTTATTTGTGTTTTGATTACAATTTATTAGACTTGGTAACATTTGAAGAAAATATAAAAACACAAATAAGAGCATTAGATAGTACTATTGATTTTACTTATTTAAAATTTGAAATAAATGATATAGTTCAAGTTACAATTTCAATTCGTGATGACGTTTGTATTAATGATGACCAAAAAATAGTTATATCCGCATCTTTAAAAAAAATTTATACTATTATTTCAAATGAAGAATTATCTATTACTGAATATAGTACAACCAGAATAGCAATAACAAATATATATTTATTAAATCAATATTATCATTATGAAGATGTTGATCCGTTAAATGCTTTTAAATTAGTTAAAAAAGACGATGAAAATAATACAAAAGCTTTATTAAATAATCAACAAGTTTATTTAAAAAATTTAAATAATGAATATTTAAAAACAGATTACACGTTTTCAAAAACAACAACAGATAAATTACTTTTAGAAGTACACGGTTATGAACAAAATTTTATTGTTAAAAATACTACTTGTATAATAAATAGAAAAGATAGTTTTAGATTAGAAGTTTTACCTCCAACTATTATTGATGGAGATTTACCGAGTTTTATTGTTGGAGAGACTTATATGGATAACATTGATACTTTTGGTTCTGATGATACTTGGACTAATCCAGGTATTGACCCTAATCTACTTACAGATGAAATATATTTAGCAGATAATATTGATTCATATATAACTGACCCAAGTAAATATAATAAAGTTTATCTAGTTGATGAACGATGGTTAACTTTTACTGAGGATTCATCAAAAGTAGCAACGTATAGTTATACATTTGAAGATGAAATTACAAATGAAAATACAACTAAATTTATAAATGGTTTAAAATATTGTGAAATTACAGTTCCTGATTATGTATTTAATAATAGTTATAAATTAGAAACTATTGAAGAACATGCTGATTTTATGTTTAAAAATAAACATTTACCTGCTTTAGCATCTATGTATAATTATAAAAATTATATTAGTATATTTGGAAAAGAACAAAGGAGAGAAGATATTTTAGAAGAACTTGAAAAAGCACATTTATATATTTATCAATTAAATAATAAAATTACATGTTTAGAAACTAATTTTAAAAATCATTTAGAAAAACATTAATAATAACTATTAATGTTTAAATTTAGTTTTATACTCTTAATGTTTATATCACTTGTATCAGGATTACCATCAAAATTATCTAATAATTCTTTAAATACACAACCAACTAAACCATTAAAAAATGTTTGTTGTTTAGATAATAAAAATAAACCATCATTTCCTTTAGAACAAGCAAATTATAATTGTAGAGATTTAACTCCGCATGGAAGTGAAAGATGTAATCAACTTTATGGAGGAGATGTATGTAAATGGAGTACTGGTAAAAAATGTCAATCTAAAGCATGTAGAAGAATTTCAAAATATGAATTACATTATGGAAAATATGTAGATGTTGGTAAATGTTCTGGAATATGTAAAAATACAAATTTATCGTGTAGTCCATTAACATATAGTAGTTATATGGTTAATGATGTAAATTCAGTACAAATTATTGATAAATGTAAGTGTGATACTTGTTCTACTGATGATTCTACATCTGTTATTGAAATACCAACAAATAAATGTGTTGGTAATTGTAATGAACAAAAAAATAATATTTGTCTAGCTGGTATTGATGATAATTTTAATAGTAATAATTTAGAACCATCGTCACCATCAACAGCATTACTATCAGGAATTTTATCATCTTGTTCTGCCGGTGTTCAGAGTGGGTTTGATATTTTTACTGATAATAGATGTTTTGGACACACCTTTACAAATTGTTTTAGTGAAGGTGAGTGTCCTTTACGAGCAGCGAATTTACATATATGTATGAGAGCAGCTATGGTATCTTTAACACAAACAGATAGTTTAATATTAGGTATAAACGGTAATGGATTATGGAGTATGGGTTTACCTGCTTTAAACGGAGGAAATTGGAACCCTAATGATGAATTATGTATTGATTTAAACTTGAATAATCTTTTTAATAGCGGAACTAGTATTTTAAATGATATTCAAATGGCTGGTCATTTGGATGTTGTCGTTCAAGATGATTCAGCAGTTGATTTTGTAGAATTATCATTACAATATGATAAATGTCAACGGTGTGTTCCAAAATTTACAACATTATCACATTTATATACGGGTAATGGAGTAAAAGATTATGTTAATCATGAAGATTGTGATTGTGTAGAAATGGGAGATTGTAATCGAATTGATCATTTTGTAACTTATTTTGAAGGAACCATGTTTGAACAAACAGTTAATGTTGGTCAATGTTTAGGGAAATGTCCTAATAATTTAAAATGTACACCAATTAGAGCAAAAAAGGAATTAAAAGCACCAGAAGGTAGTAGAACAATTGGTATTGTTGAAAAATGCGATTGTCAAAAAATACCTTGGAACCCAAAAGGACAATATGCTTAATAAATTTTAAAAAATTATTATAAATATACTTAAAAAATAACTATATTTATAATTAATGTCATTATTTCGACCAGTAAATTCATCTGAATCAAATTTATATACAATTAGATTATCATTTGGTGTTGACAGTACATTAGGTAAATTTAATAATTTATCCGCTGATTTTGTCGTAGCATCTAATAATTCAACAACTGCTGTTACTAAAGATTATTTAAGTTCACCCTCAAATAACAATTTACCAATTAATTTTACTTGTAATTATGTTTTGTCATCAAAAAGTTTTCAAATAACATATGGTAAAACTTTTACACAACAACCGAATATAAATGTAATTCCACATTTATCAGCAAGCTCTTTTGCTATTCCTAGAATTGTTAAAAATTCAATTTCTGCTACATCAAATAATTTAGAAATATTCTTTTTAGATTCATCTGGTACAGCAATAGCACCAAGTGCCGATGGTTCAACAGGAATTTTAGGTTTTGATTTAGAAATTACAGGACCTGTTAAATTAGGAGTAACTACTGGTAATTCAAATAAAGGTTGGTCTTTAAATGATACAACAACAGCAGAACCAAGTGTTTATAGTTCTATGGATATGAATCTTGGTTCCGATACAATTGCTAATAATTCAGTTATTATTTCTAAAAATTTAAAATTACTTGGTAGTGACGGTAATACAAAAACATTTAATAATACGTCAGGTGATTTAGTTACAACTGATTATATAAACACCGTTTGGGAATTAGAGTCTGGTACTGGAACAGTAAATTTAACTAATATAATACCACAACAAGGAATGGTGTTAATAATATATAGGAATGGTGCTAATGAATCAACTGTTACATTAGGTACTGATTGTAATTTTAATTTTCAATCAGGAGAAAATAAATTAACATTTTCAACTAATCATTCGAGTGTTATTCTATATGCTCCAAATACTACTACATTTATGATTTTATCAAATACAAATACAGTAGAAGTTAGTATTTAATTATAAATAAAATTAAAAATATTTTTTAAAAATTATTTTTAATATTATATTTTTTTAAATATAAATTTATTTTAATGATTTAAAATGATCACGAAATGATGTTTCTTCGCCATTATTTAAGACAATATTATCACTTAGTGTAATATTTCCTTCGGGAACAACATCACAAACAAAGTCTTTTACGTTTGTTTCAAATTGATTATGAACAAAATTTATTTTTTCTTTTTGTAATTTTTGTCTATAATTATTTGATGTAGTTGCTTTTAAACTTTTTCGCAAGTTTTGTGTAATAACTTTATTATTTTTAAAATTAGTTAACATTCCACGACCATCATTCATAATAGCCGGGCAAGAATTAGTTAAACCATATTCATTGTTTAATTTACTCATATATAATTATATTTAGATATTTTTTTTTAAATTTATTTCTCGCGCTAAATCAAGTTTTTTTTTCTTTTTACCTGTAGTAAAAAGAATTGGTATTTCTAAATCTTTTGCAATTTCTTGTAATTCTATTAATTTATTTTTTAATAAACTTCCAATATCTTTATTAATATATGTATTTGTTGTTAAATCTTCTAAACTTTCTAATGGTGATATATGATTTTCGTCATCATTATCATTAGAATATATGTTAATATCTTCTGAAAGTTCATTACTATACTGTTCTATTTCTTCATTGTTATTTTCTAATTTATTATTGTTTTCTAATTCAGTGTCTTCTAATTCATTATTTTCTAATTCATTATTGTTTTCTAATTCAGTGTCTTCTAATTCATTATTTTCTAATTCATTATTGTTTTCTAATTCATTATTTTCTTCTAATTCATTATTTTCTAATTCATTATTTTCTTCTAAATCATTATTTTCTTCTAATTCATTATTTTCTAATTCATTATTTTCTTCTAATTCATTATTTTCTTCTAATTCATTATTTTCTAATTCATTATTTTCTCCTAATTCATTATTTTCTTCTAATTCATTATTTTCTAATTCATTATTTTCTCCTAATTCATTATTTTCTTCTAATTCATTATTTTCTAATTCATTATTTTCTCCAAGTTTATTATTTTTATACATATCATCTGGGTTAAATTCTTTTTCATCAAGTTTATCATTTTTATACATATCATCTGGGTTAAATTCTTTTTCATCAAGTTTATCATTTTTATACATATCATCTGGGTTAAATTCTTTTTCATCAAGTTTATCATTTTTATACATATCATCTGGGTTAAATTCTTTTTTTTCAACAGTTTTATTACTGTTATGAACATCTAATATAATATTATTTAAATTATTACTATCATTATTATATACTTCTTTATTTTTAAAAGTAATTAAAGTTTTTTCAACATTATTTATTCTTGTTAATACATTATCTAATTCTTTGTACAAAAATAAAGTTATTAAAGTTATAAAAATTAATAGTATAAATTTATAATCTAGTAATTTTTTTAAATTATTCATATTATAATATATTAAATTATTCTTGTTTAGATATAAACTAATTAAACTTTTTTACAATTTATAAAAATATTAAAAATATTATAAAAATATTATAAAAACATTATAAAAACATTATAAAAACATTATAAAAACATTATAAAAATATTTTTATCTAATGTTAGTTATATATAATGCCTAAAAATATACAGGTTAATAAAACTACAGCAAAAACTATGCAGTCTAAACGTGTTATTTCATTTGTTATTACACTTGTTGTTGCACAAGCATTAAAATCACAAGTTATGCCTTCATTAAAAGGAAAATCTTTAACTGAAGTATTTAATAAAGACTGGCAAATTAGTTTTGGTGGTTTAATTGTTGGTTACTTGATTAATATGTTTATAACATCAAAAATAATTAATATGATTTTATTGAGTGCTCCATATGATAATGACGAATATGATTACACTGTGGATGATGTTGATAAAGATGGTAACGTTACTACTACTCGTAAAGATAAAGAAGAACACGGAACCCGTAAATTAGGAGGTGTATTAATTAAAGATATTATTGAAACAATCGTCCTATTAGCATCTCAAGTAGTCTTTACGGCTGCGGTTAAAGGGAAAAAACCTGAAATAACACCAGCTATTGCGCGAAATGTTTTATTAGCTGTTTTTGGTATTGTTCTTTCTGATATTATTGTTGAACCAATAATTAAAAACGCACTTAAAGATAGAGATGATCATTGGGCAGGTACTATTAGTGAAATAACTAAACGTACATTATCAATTGCCTCAGTTGATTACTTGGCTGATTTATCTGTTGATAATATGGTAACTGAAGCGGGTACAACTGCTGCCGGTATATTTGTTGGTGAATTATCTTCAACACCAGTTGCTAATGCTTTAGCTGACAAAGTAGATGGTGATGGATGGGGTGAAATAGAAAAATAAATAAATATTAATTTTTACATAAATTTAGATTTAAATAATTATATTTAAATCTAAGTTAACTTAATTTATATAATGTCAATAAGAAATTCATTAGTACAAATTTCAACAGAACAATATAAAAAAAGTACTGATACCGAATTTAAAAAAACACATTTAAAATGTACACCATATGCTTTTGAAATGAAAAAATTTAACATATCACAAAAAGAATACGGGGAGATATTAACTTATCCAATACAATTAAACTGTGATTTATTACACAGATGTTTTTTTGAAGTTACAGTACCAAATATAAATTTAAATGATAATATAATAAATAAAATAAATCCTGGTCTATATGAAGATTATATTAAAAATAAAGATATTATTTTAGAAAAATATCAAAATAATATTAAGCAATGGAAAAATAAATTTGATGATTTTAAAATATATAGTAATATTCAAATAGAAATATATATTGAGATAATAAAAAATTTAAAAATAGATAATATTACAGTTGAAAATATATTAGAAAAAGTTAACTCAATTAAAACAAAGTATCAAAATATATATGAAACATCTGGTATAAAAACAGAAATATTAGAAGAAACTGATATTCTTAACTATATTACTAAAATTAATAATAATACACCTAATGATAAAATAAAAAGTGATATAGAAAAAAATATAAACATAAAATTTAAAAATATAAATAATTATTTAGAATATTATTATAATAATAAATTATATTATGAAAAATTACATGATGATAAGAAACAAGGTAAAATATTTTATAAATGGATCGATAATTTAGCTCATCATTATTTTACTAATTTTACATTTTTAATAAATGGAACTATTATAGATTCTTATTCAAATGATTATTTACATATTAAACAAAATCATTCTATATATATTGATAATTATATTAATTATAATAAATTAATAAGAAATAATGATTCTCTTTATAATAACAATTATTATAAAAAAAAATTATATATTCCGTTATTATTTAGTTTTTGTACAGAAGGTACAAATAATGTTTTACCAATTAATATATTAAAAAATAATAGTACTTTAGATATTGAAAGTAAAATAAACGACCTAAAAAATTTAATATATTTTCAAAATTGGGAAGAAGATTTTAATAATAATTTAATTATTAATTTACATAGAGAAGACCATGGAAATAAAATAATTAAAAAACAATTTGAACCTTTTGATCCTAGTGTTAATTTAATATTACCTCAATATATTTATAGTTATAAATTTGATAAAATTAATAAATTTACTTTAGAACATAATTATGAAAGTATTAACTCTAAACAAATATTAGAAATATATGGTGAAGAAGATACAAATGGTGAATATGTAATTGACCAAGAACATTGGATTTTTATGAAAAATGATTTAAAAAATTTAAAATCATCAAAATCAAACCAAATTCCTATAGCAATAAAAAAATTATTATTAGGGTATCACTATTTTATTGATGATTATGAAAAATTATTTGACATTATACCTAAACCAGAAATATATATAAATTTAGAATATGGTTATCTTGATAATACAGAAAATTATATATTTACAAAATATCCACTTCAATATATTATACAAACTCGTGAAGAAATTATTGTAGATAATATAACAGAAAATTATAATAAACAACTATCTCGTATACCAGGTAGTCTTAAAGAAATATATTTTTTTGCTCAAAAAAAATTATTATTAAATGGTTATAATAATTATAGTCAATCACAATTAAGTAATTATGATATTAAACCTTTGATAGATATTGATTTACAGTCAAAATCTTTAAAATTATTTTTTTATAGTGACGAGGATTCTTCTAATTTATTAGAGTATAATTCAAGTGGATTTAATTATGTAATAAATACACAATTATTAAAATCTCAATTACCTGAAGGTATATATTATAAAAATATTTCACTTTCTCCTGAAAGTTATCAACATTCCGGTTCTGTTGTATTATCTAAAGTAGAACATAATTTTGCTTTAACATTAGATGAAGAAGAATATGAAAAATATTTAAATAATATTAATAATATAAATAAATTAGGCATTCAAGGAAAAATAATTTATGTTACATACAGATCTTTAAATATAGCAAATAAAAGTGTATCAATAATATAAATTTATTTTTTCTTTTTCTTTTTTTTTCTTTGTAGTAATGGATTAATTTTATTACATTTTAAACATTTATTACCATCATATTCTGATTTACAAAATACACAAATAGAAATACTTTTGATTTCTATTTTTGGTTCTATTTTTTTTTCTATTTTTACTCTTGACTTAACTGGTTCAGAATTAAATAATAATGTAACATTATGACAAGGCTGACATATAAATTTACCATCTTCTAATTTAACTTCTATATTTTCAGAATTTGTATTTTCTAATTCTTTTTCACATAGATGACAAATATTCATTAAAATAAATATTTGTTATATATTTAAATAAAATTTAGTACCCAATATAATTAATTTGGTCCAGTGACAATTTATTGAAAATATGGGTAAAATTATTAACACTACATTGTCCTGATTGAATAACTTGGTCAACATATTTTAGCAATTCTGTATCTTGAATAATAAAATCTTTTTTAGAAACATCATTTAGATTTACACGCATTGAATATTTTTCAAACCTATATTTTGTTTTACATAGTTTACACCAACTAAATCTAAATTCAGGGGTGTATGTGGTGATATAATAATTCAAAAGTTCTTGTTTTTCGGACATTATAATAATAATATTAATCCTAAATAATATTATTATCAATATTTTTAAAAATTGATAATAATTAATAAAAAGTTAAAATAATGTATAATTAATCAATGTGTGACAAAAATAATATAACAGATATTATTGGATATAGTGGTGGTATTGTATTAAGTATTTGTTTACTACCACAAATTTATAAAATTTATAAAACAAAAGATGTTGATAATATATCTTATTTATGGCAAATAATGTATATTATTGGAATTAGTTTACATTTATACTATGCTATTAGTTATGATTTACTACCAATCTATATTCCAACAATAATAGAATTATTTTGTGTACTAATTTTAATATTTCTAAAAGTAATTTATACTAAAAATAATAGAACTATTCATATTTAATAAATATCTATATTCAATAATTTTTTTAATTCAACAACCAGCATCCAATCATTTTTAGTCATTTCATCACGATAATCTTTTTTAAGAATATCTATTCTTTCTCTAGTTAAATGTGATACAATATCATCTTTATGATTAAATTGTCTCTCATATGTTAATTTATTTGGATTTGATAATCTAACACAAACTTCATCCATCTCATTAGCAATATCCTTATCCTCATTATTTTTTTGGATAGATAAGATTTGTCCTAAAACCATTTCTTTTTCAGTTAAAACTTTTTTCTTACTTACTACTATTAACGGTGTACCCATTTTTAATCTACCTTTAATAATACGAACGCCCATTAATATATGGTCTACACCACCAGTCATATAAATATGCTCATTTAATATTTTCAATTTACAAGGATAAACACATCCACCTTCTGTTATTTGTTTTTCCTGTCTTTCTTCTAAACATTCTTTCTTATATATCAAATAATCTTCAACTAATTTATAAACTATGGGTGATGTTATAAATTTAATACCTTTCGTTTTACCCCATTTTTCATACATATCTTTTTCTTTTTCTCGCATTTCCCCAAAATATAATATACATTTATATTCTAAATCTTCAACATTTTCAAATTTAGAATCTAGTTTATCATAATCCTTTTCGTGAAATACTTTTAATGTAGTATTCATTACAGGAATTTTATCTTTACTTAAAATTTGATACATCGCATCTAGATTACTTATAGTTTGTGCTTGAATACAAACCCCAATTTTTTTTAATTCCATCTTATCAAGTAAACCACCTACTTCTGCCCTTGCTAATTCTAAACAATCTTTATTTTGTGTTGAATGTAATTTTGTACCTGAATAACAATTATCACAATTAGAACCAATTAGTCGTATTCCATTTGATGCCCGTACAGATTCAACTTCAACAAATTTAATCTTGTTGTTTATGTTTTTTTGAACCAATAATTTTCTTACTTTAGATATTCTTTCTCCTGATCTACTACTTGTAGCAAATTCATCACCAATATTAATAGTACCATTCTTAAGAATAATATCTAATACCCATCCGTATTTTTTATGTTGTTGACATTCCATAATAGTAGCATCTAAATTATCATCATACAAAATTTTTTTATTCATCCAATTTTGAGATAAATATACAATTAATGATAATAAATCAGCTAAACCTTCTTTTGTTTTTGATGAAATAGGAACAATACTATATGTACTTTGTGGTTTCTTATTTTTGAAATAAAATTCAGCATTTACTTCTTGTTGTTCTAATTCATATTTCATATCTAACATTTTTGATTCTATTACACTAATTACTTCTTTTGTTTGTTTCTTAAACGCTTTTCTTAGTGATAGTTCTTTTGTTACAATATAATTATGAACTCTATCTAATTTTGTTGCTGCTATTACAAACGGAATTTTTTTTTGTTTTAATAGTTTTATTGATTCAATTGTCTGTGGTTTTAAATCATCATTTATATCAACTACTAAAACAGCAATATCACACAATGATGAACCACGTTCACGTAACATATTAAATGCTTCGTGTCCCGGTGTATCAATAATTAGTAAACCTGGGATTTCTGGTTTAACTTCAAACTTACCCTTAATATTATTAGTAATATCAACTAAATTTTCAATATCAACAAAAGTAGAACCAATTGATTGTGTTATTCCTCCTGCCTCATGCTCTTGAAAATTAGTATTTCTAATAATATCCATTAAAGATGTTTTTCCAGCATCAACGTGTCCTAAAAAACTACAAATTGGTGATTTTAATGTAGTATTTACATCTACTTTTTTTTGTACCTCTTTAACTATTTCTATTTTTTTTACTTGACTTTCAGTAGTAACTCTATTATTTTTTAATACTGTATGATAATCTTTCATTATTATATTAAACATTCAAATGTTTAAGATAATAATTCAATATTTTTTAAAAAGTTGAAAATTTTATATTTTTATTATAAAATAATAATACTAATGGCACTCCATTATAGTAATAGTACTAATTTTACCAATAATTATGATAGCGGTAGCAGTTTAGAAAGTGGTTCAGGAAGTGGTTCAGGAAGTGGTTCAGAAAGTCAGTATATAGAACAAGATGACAATATTATAATTGAATATAATAATCGACTATCTATTGGAATTCTTTTAGCATTATCGCCATTAATTGTAGCAGGTGGTGCTCTAATATTATGTTTTATATATATGAATATATATATTCCGATTAAAGATTATATTAAAAGTTTAAAATACAGTTATAATTCAAAACAAGAAGAAAAAAAACTACCTATTTATAATAATAAACTAAATCCCATATTTATAAAAGAATTAAATAAAAATAACATTGATAAAGTAAAAAATAAAAAAGAATCTTTAGAATGTTCTATTTGTTTGACTGAAATTAATATTGAAAACTATAAAAATAAAAAAACAGACTTGGTTTTCTTAAACTGTTCGCATGTCTACCATAAAAAATGTTTAAATGAGTGGGTAAAAGCAAAAGTACAAAGTTTTAATCATCCTGATTGTCCATTGTGTAGAGATAAAATAATTAGTATTAATGATATTAAAATAAATATAGCATCAGAAAGTGATAGTTCTGGATATGATTCAGATGATTATTATAGTTAATTTAATAATTCTTGTAATTCTTTTAATCTTCGTAAAGCGTATGAATAAACCATCATATTTTTAATTGATATTGATTTTGGTGGATTACTAATAATTTCTTTTAAAATTTTAATTTCTTTTGATATTTTAATTTCTTTTGATATTTTAATTTCTTTTGATATTTTAATTTCTTTTGATATTTTAATTTCTTTTGATGTTTTAATTTCTTTTGATGTTTTAATTTCTTTTGATGTTTTACTTTCTTTACTATTTTGTTTAATTTTAGTTAACATTTTAAGATAGCTTTTTTTAATATCTGCGGGAAAATTATGAACGGGTATAAAAAACATTATTAATATATATTGATAATGTTTTTTTAAAAACCTTTTATATAAATATTTATAATTTAGACCATCTATTAACTCTATTTTTATTTTTCTTTATAATCCAAGTATTACCATTATTACCTTTTTTTCTTTGTTGATTTTCTTTTTGATGTTTTTTATTTCTTTATCCTGATCTTTATTTTCCATTAAATTAATAAACATTATTTTTAATAAAGTAATAAATAATTATACGTCTACACCATTTTGTATAAATTGTTTTTTAAAATCATTTAAATTTCTTGTTCCCATATCAGCATTACAACCTTGGCATATAGGTTCTAAATTATTATAAATGATTCAATAAGTTCGTTAATTTTTTCAGCAAAATCAAAATTACTTTCACTGTAATATTGTTCTGCTTTTTCTGTTATCACTCTATAATCACTATTATTTAAAAATAATATTTTACATTCATTAAATGGTATTAAACATTTCCAACAGTCTCCACTTGATTTTATAAATCTGGTTAATGTTTTACAAGAACACATTACTAAACCATCAGTTCCTCCAAATATATAGTAATCAGCTTTCCCTTGAAATTGTCTATTTTCTATATTACCTCTTACATTTATTATAGTCGCTGTAATTGTCTTTACTTTTTGTTTATACTTCCGTGTTAGTAAACATGCTGTTTTAAATTCTATTTTTTTTCCATTATTTTTATCTTTTAAATCATACCCTACTTCATCAATATGTTCAATATTTTTATTTGAATTTTTAGCTAAACTTTTTTCTCTAATTCTTCCTTTTAAAAAACGTAAACCACGATCATTACAACTTTCACTATTACGACAATTAGCAGAAAATTTAGCAAAACCTTCTTCTTTATAATATTCTTTAACTATTTCATAGTAGTTATCATCACTTTCATTTGTATTAGATTCACTCATTAATAATATATAATTCTAAATAAATTATATATTATCAATTTTTATAATAAAAGAAAAACCATTTTAAGGTTTTTTTATCATTAACATCTTTATAACCTGGATAAAACCAATAACCATTATTAGCTGTACCTATAAATGGACATTCATCAATTTCTTCCCAAGACCATACTTTTGTCTTTCCTTTAATTTTACCAATGTAAAACCCATTATCATCCATTTTCTTATATGTCGGACCTTTTTTCTTTTTGAATTTATCTATAGTATTTCTCTTTTTAATAAAATATTCTCTCATCTTATCCCAACTTGTAAATCTTCTTCTAATTAATATCTTTTCTCCTGTTTTTTCTATTGTAACATTATTTACATTTGATGGATCTAGATATGTACCTTTTGATATTAATTTTTTTCCTTCTTGAGTTTTATTTGATTTAGTAGTATTTGATATCCAAGAAATATTTTTATCTTCAAAATTAGTATCCCATAATCTTTCATATTTTTCAATACTATCTATATTAGTGAATATGATTGTTTTTCCATTATCATCATATCCTGTACTTCTTCCTAGTAAACCTTGTGTAATAACAGAATCATTTGGAGTTCTACTATACCTTTCATATAAAACTCCCAAGTATAATTTTGTTAAAGTTTTAGCACATCTTAATTTTTCTTTGATAAAAATAAAAGTATCTCTACTTGGTTTTTTACCTAAAATATCATTAATATCTTCTATTTCACTATTTTCGTTATAGTAATGGATATCAATATTATTACCAAAAACTTTTTTAAAATTATTAACAACGACATAATCATCTCCATTAGGTGTTCTAATAATATTATGCATTGGTGAATCAAATCTTTCTTCCATAACCTTTTTTATTTCAGTTATATTTTTAATAACTTGATTTGTATTAAATTCTTTATTTTTTCTATCATAACAATATAAATCTTTGTATTGAAAAACCTGTTTGTTATTATACAAATCAAAGCAACTAGTATAACCTAGACCCGGATGCATTTGTATTTTAGAAGAATTCTCATTCCATTTCATTTGGTCATATATAGTACCATCTGGAGTTGCCGTAAATTCTATAATTTTTATATCATTACTTAATAAAAAATTTTTATCACAAAGACCAGCTTCTTTAAAAGATTTATGTAACGTTTGAGTTTTTTTTGCTGCTATTTGAATTTCATCACAAATAATAAGAACATTCTTTTTATTTTTAATATTATTAACAAAAACTTTTTCTAAATGATCACGGTGAAAAACTCTATCTTCAATTGATTTTGGTAATCTAATTTTAGTTTGAGATACCCATTCTTTGCTACTAAGACCAGTAATAATATAAATATTTTCAATAGGTATTGGTGATAAATTGTTATATATTAAGTAATTTTTAATTAATGCATTCATTGTACCTGTTTTTCCTGATTGTGTCAAAGCTAAAATCATAATATTTATTATCTTTCTATCTTGTAATTCTTCAACTATTTTAATTGAACAATCATTTTGATTTTCATAAATAGGGGATATGTTTTTGACTTGTAATGAATGAATTTCTGCTAATACTATATCTTTTTCACTTTCTATCTCTAATAAAAATTTTGGAGAATATTTTGCTTTCAACCTTTTACTTAAAATATGTGTAGTTTGTTCTATTGTTAAACTAGTTAACATTATTATTATTAAATAATTAATATATTTTTAAATATAATAATCAATTTTTAATAAAAAAATCTAATTGTCTAAACATAAAACAAAATTTGGTAAATTACATTTAATAGTGTTTAAAATATTATAAAGTATCAGTACATAAGTTTATAATAATGAGAAAAATTAAAATTTTATACGCTTTTGATAAAAATAAAGATTTAATTAAGATTAATAATACAATTAAAAATAATGAATATTTTTGTATAGACTGTAATAATACATTAATACAAAAAAAAGGAAAGATTAAAAGATGGCATTTTTCACATAAAGGTGTTAATTTAAATTGTTCTAATGAAAGTAATAGTCATAAATTAGCAAAAGAATATATTAAGGAAAATTTAAATAAAATAAAAATTTATAATTGTTGTATAAATAACTGTCAAAACTGTTTAGAATTTAACAATGATTACGAATGTAAAATTGAATATCCAATGGATAAATATAGAATTGACATTATGGTATATAATAATAATACAAAGATTGCTATAGAAGTTTTTAATAAATCAAAAGTAAGTAATGAAAAAATAGATTATTTTATTAAAAAAAATATGCAGTTAATTGAAATTAATTGTAATGATATAATTACAAAAGTTGAAAAGAAAGAAAATTTATTTTTTAAAAATGTTAATAATTTTAATTGTTGTACCGAACATATGAAAATTATTCAAAATACTTATCAAAATTTTAATCATACTAGTGATTTTAATTACATTCTTAAAAATATTGAATGTAATTGTAATATTAAAATATTAAATATATGTAAATGTAAAACACCTTTAACAGAACTAATACTAGGTAATAAATGGTGTACTATATGTAATAAATGGACATGTAGATGTTTAATAAAGAAATCTAATTGTCTAAACATAAAACAAAATTTGGTGAATCACATTTAATAGTGTCTAAAATTTTTAATCTATCTTCTATTATTTTAAATATTACTACTTCATTTGTATCTTGATTAGCAACATATAATTTTTTACCATCACTACTAATCTCAAAATGTCTTGGTGTTTTACCAAATGTAGATTGGATATTTTTTAGTTCTAATGTATGATTATCTAAAATTTTGTAAATAGCAATACTATCGTGACCTCTATTTGAAGCATAAATATAACCATCTTTATGTTTAATTGTACCACAAGTATTTTTAATGCTTTTAATACTTTTAATATCTATATCATCAGGAATAGTTTTAATATTTTGAATCATTTGTGGTGTTGGATTCATCTTAATTACAGATAATGATGATGAGAGTTCATTAATAACATACAAATAATCATTTATAAATAAGATATATCTTGGTCCACTTTGTTTAGGCAGTTGAATATAACTTTTAAACTTTAAACTTCCATTACTATAATAATAAATATCTATCTTATCTGTTCCCAAATCTGGAACATATAAATCACCTTTATAAAAAGCACAAGAATGATGATGTGACGTCTTTTGTCTATTTTCTAAATGGTCTTCTATTTTATAAATATTATTTATATTTTTAGGTAAAACTACTTGTGTCGCTTCTTCTAAAATATTATTAATAATTGGATGAACTGAAATAGTTGAATCCCAATAGTTAATATTAATAATATATTTTTCATCTTCATCTATTTGTAAATAACAACTTGATTTTCCACAAGATGAAACTTTTTTTAGAATCTTATTAGTTTCAGTATCTATAGTTAAAATATGTCCATCATTAATTGATTCACAACAAGCATAAACATACTTTCCTCTTCTAATTGCGAATGCTGGATTAATACAATCAAAGTTAACTTGTAAATAATCATTATCTTTAATTATAGTAATAGGTTTTAATGCTTGTGAACCTTTTACTTTGTGGGCCAATAGGTCAAAATTATTGTACGAACATATTAATAGTTTATCCATTAAATAAATAAATTGTTTAATATTTTAAATATAAATCAATTTTTATAAATAAATCTATACTTTAAGACTATTAATATAAAAAAATGATAAACTCAAAGGATGTATTATATTAGGACATCTATAAAAATAATCTGTATGTTTAGTTCTTAATTCATGAATTCCTTTATGTATTTCATTAATAGAAAGTTCCATCTTAATATCATTTTTAGTTAAATTAGTAACAAAAATATTATCCCACCAATTGTAAAATTGAGTAGTATATTTTTCAGTTGGAAAAGTTAAACTTATATATTTAAATTCACCGTAACCAAAGCTAAAAATATGAGTATCTTTCATCTTCTTAAATATATCATACTTTACTTCATTTTTAATATAATTATAATGGATTGATTTCCAATCATCTAATCCATTTTTATAAATATTTCTACTAATATTATGTTTAAATATATTAAATTCATCCATATTTGTTAATTTTAAAAGCGTATTGGTATCACAAAAGTCAATAATTTTAATCATCATTTCATTTGGCAATTTTACCATTAGTATTATATAATCTTAAATAAAATTATATTAAATCAATTTTTCCATAGATAAAAATTGAAAAATAAATAAATATCATACCTAAATATATATATATTAATGACAGTTGGTTCTTATACACTTGAAACAATTTACCCCATTCCAAAAAGTCAACTTAAATGTCTGTCTGTTAAATTTCGTGATACACGCTGTTCTACTAGGTGTGTTCAAAACTGGACTAAATACAATCAACGCCTACTAATAGGATATTACTGTCAATGTATGAAGAAATAATTATTTTATAAAAAATTGAAAAAAAAAATATAATATAGTTCTTTATTTAATAATTTACTACTATGTCTTCATCAGCAAACGCTGTATCAGTTGTCTCAACTTTAAACCCTGGAATCTATATTCAAAATGATTCAGGTGGATATTGGTATGCTACTAGCGACCAAGCAACCGCATTCAAAAAGTTCCCACGTTGGAAATACGAGGGACAAGGTTCTACCTATTGGATGGCTTCTTCTAAAGCAGAAGAAAAAGTAAAAGGTAAACGTCATACTTTTGATATGGTGCTTTCTGAAACTAACTTTTGGTTAAAAACACGTGATGGTAAGATGAGGCATATTATGGAAATTGTGTCACCTCCTAAACCACCGAAATAATTCTTTTATTTATACTTTAAAAATTGATAATATAATTAAATATTTATTAATTATATTATTTTAATGGTAGAACATACACAAAAATTAATAGAATTACTTGAAAAAAATCCTGATATTTGTAGAGAAATATTATGTAGAATAAAAATTGTTAATCAACAACATCCTCCCGCAAAAAACGAAAATAAATTTATTACTGGTAAATGCAGTGAAATAGTAATTATTGAAGAAATTAATAAAA
>Ga0209634_1000907_pt1 | contig 22302 bp, 19 predicted proteins | sample LinPmetageLP40_FD_184043 | JGI IMG/M metagenome (GOLD analysis project Ga0209634, IMG submission 184043) | Marine viral communities from the Pacific Ocean - LP-40 (SPAdes) (version 2) | ecosystem: Environmental > Aquatic > Marine > Oceanic | place: Pacific Ocean | collected 2010-08-26 | reverse complement strand
AACAAGATGCGTGCCTGCCCCCAGCCGGAAATCCCGTTCGTCATCCTCGAATCCCAGACGGTGATTGGCTTCGACGGTATCGAACCCCTGATCCTGCAGGTCGTAGGCGCGCATCTTGTTGGCCAGCCCGATGCCCCGTCCTTCCTGATTGAGATAGAGCAGGACGCCGCCGCCCGCCGCCGCCATGGCGTCCATCGCAGCATGCAGTTGCGGGCCGCAGTCGCATTTGACCGACCCCAGGACATCGCCCGTGAAACATGCGGAATGCAGGCGGACGAGGACCGGGGCGGACCGATCGACCTTGCCGATCTCGACGGCATAATGTTCTTCGCCGCCACTACCTTCGCGGAAGACATGGACCCGGCTGGCCCGTTCGATGGCAAGCGGAACGCGCGCGGCGGCGACTTCGGTCATTGTCGCGGTCAGCGTCATATTCGGCGGCACTTGCGTGATGCCCGGTGGCGGTGGTGCGACGATTCCCACCACGGCGGGCAGCAGATGCGCGGCCTTGGCCAGCGTCACCCCCGCCCGCCATGGCAACGGGTCGCCATCGCGCAGGGTGCGCAAGGGGCCCTTCATCGGTGATCGCAGGTCGTTCGCCGGATCGGCGACGGCCCGCAGCCACGCGGCGTCGGCCTCCTCGGGCACCGCCACGCGTGCGACATCGCCATCGTAGGCGCGCGCCTTCAACGTTTCGGCCCGACGCCCCGAGATCGTCAGGATCAATTCCCCCGCCGACCGCATTGCCGCCAGACGTTCGGTCGATACAGTTTCGACCGAAGCCAGAAGCACACCGCCGATGGCCACCGGCAGGCCGGTTCGCAGGTCGGCGCGGGCACGGGCGAGAATTTCGGACGGTGTGGGCGAGAGCATCGCGCGTGAGTTCCTGTAACAATTGGGTCGGCTGATCGCCGGTCCTTTTGCACATATGAAACATTTCGCCCGTTGGCGACACGTCGGCGTGAGACGTGCATGCCGGACTTCCCTGCGGCGCAATCCGCAGGCACCAATGACGCAACGGAATGACGGAGGCACCGATGGCCAATCTGAAGAAAATCCTGCTGGTCGACGACGATGACGATCTGCGCGACGCGCTGGCGGAACAACTGGTGATGACCGAAGACTTCGACGTGTTCGAGGCGGATTCGGGGGCGACGGGCATGGCCCGCGCCAAGGAACAGCTCTACGATCTGATTGTGCTGGACGTGGGTCTGCCCGACGCCGACGGGCGCGAATTGTGCCGGTTGATGCGAAAGCAGGGCATCAAGTGTCCGGTCGTCATGCTGACCGGGCATGATACCGATGCCGACACCATTCTGGGTCTTGATGCGGGCGCGAACGACTATATTGCCAAGCCGTTCAAGTTTCCCGTCCTTCTGGCCCGCATCCGCGCGCAACTTCGGACACACGAACAATCCGAAGATGCCGTATTCACGCTTGGCCCGTATACCTTCAAGCCGTCTATGAAGATGCTTCTGACCGAGGACGAGAAGAAGATCCGTCTGACCGAGAAGGAAACCAATATCCTCAAGTTCCTGTATCGCGCCGGCGACGGCACGGTGGCGCGCGACGTGCTGCTGCATGAGGTCTGGGGATACAATGCGGGCGTCACGACCCACACACTGGAGACGCATATCTATCGCCTGCGTCAGAAGATCGAGCCCGATCCCTCAAATGCCCGTTTGCTGGTGACGGAAAGCGGCGGATACAGGCTTATGGCGTGATGGGGATGCCACAGGAAGTTGCGGACTGTTTCCAATTGGGAAATTAACCTTACGTTAACTTTGAGTAGGTATTAAGATTTAGAGATACCGGCGCATCTGCGGGACTTCAGATGCAACCTCCCTGTTGGACTCGCCCGGGCTTTATGCCCGGGTTTCTTTTGGGTGGGGGCACCAGGCGGTCATGTCGCTTGTTTCCGATCCGGCAGGCGCAGGATCAGAATGCCGACCACTCCCAGTATCGCTATGATGGCGGCGCCGACGAAATAGGGCGCGCGCAACGCGGCCTCGCGCCCCGACCCCGGTTCCAGCCATGTCACCAGTATGCCGCCGGCCAAGGCCCCCAGCGGCATCATCCCCCATCCGAAAAAGCGATAGACCGAATTCACCCGGCCCAGCAGATCGTCCGGGATCGTCCGCTGCCGCAAACTGACCGTGACGACGTTCCAGAGCATTCCCGCCGCGCTTTCCGTAAACAGCGCCAGTGCCACGATCCAGGGCGCGGTTGCCGCACCAGTCAGTGCCAGGCTGACCGCCATCGCCGCGAGCGCGATCCGCAGACTGACTGTTCCGCCCAACCACCGGGCCAGACGCGGCGCCACAATACCCCCGGTCACGCCGCCGAACGCCCCTGCCGTCAGAAGCAGGCCATATCCCACCGACCCCAGACCCAGAACATCCTGGCTGAACAGGACGAGCATCGTGACCGAGGCCATGAAGCAGGCATTGATGACACCCAGCATGATGGCCAGTCGCCAGATCAGAACATGTGCCCAGATCCAGCGCAGGCCTTCGACCAGTTCTACCCGGAACGAACGTCGCGCCGGGGCGACACGCACTGGAACAACCATGAGCCAGACAAGCGCCGCAGCCAGTGCAAAGGTCAGAGCGTCGAACCCGAATGGCACCGGCAAAGCCAGGGCGATCAGTACACCGGCCAAGGGCGGACCGATGAAATGGCCCGCGATTGTCTCGATCGACCACATCTGACCGTTGGCGGATTCCAGGTCTTCTCGTGCGACCACTGCCGGCAACACGGTCTGGGCCGCGTTGTCGCGCAGCACTTCGGCCGAGCCGAGCAGGAAGGCAACCGCACAGAGAGCTGCAATCGCCATCGCGGGCGACCCGACGGGGGGTGGCGCGGCAAGCACCATAACGACTACGCCCAAGGTCACGACCATGCGGAACAGATCAGCGCGCACCATCAGACTGCGGCGATCGATACGGTCGGTCCAGACGCCTGCGGGCAAGGTGAACAGAAACCACGGCAGACGGGCCGCCACCGCCGTCAGCGAGATCAGAAGGGGATCGCGCGTGATCAGCGAGGCCAGCCACGGGAATGCCAGCGCCGAAACGCCGTCCCCAAGGTTCGACACCGCGCTTGCCGAGACCAGCCAGCGATAGTTGCGATTTTCAAGGATCAACGACAGGGACATGCGCCACCTCCTGCGGTAGCTTTTCCGCGAGAGACGGGAGAGGCAAGCCATGTCGGACGGATTCGCCGAACTGCTGGACCGCGCGCAGGCCTTCTATGGTCAGTTGGCGCAGAACAACACTAAGGACTGGTTCGAGCCGCGCAAAGATCAGTGGAAGGCCGATATCGAAGCCCCGGCCAAGCTGCTGGCGGAGCTTGTCGCCGAAGAGATCAGTCGCATGACCGGCGATCCGCATACGCCTAAGGTCTTCCGCATTCATCGAGACGTGCGATTTTCCAATGACAAGACGCCCTACAAGACACAGCTTGCAATGCTGTGGTCCTTGGGCGATGCAAAAGATCTGGCACCCGTATTTTATTTCGGGATCACGCCGACGGATACGTTTTTGGGCTGCGGAATCCGCGCTTTCGAGAAAGAGGCGCTGATGCGGTACCGGGCGATGGTCGACACATGGGGCGACCGGCTGGCAAAGCTGATCGCGGACAGCGGCGGTCATATCGCGGACATCGGGCCGATGCCGCTGAAGCGTGTGCCCAGACCCTATGACGCCGACCACCCGCATGCCGATCTGCTGAAACGAAAATCGCTGGCGTTGCGCCGCATGCTGCCGGACGGCTGGCGGGCAGACGGCGACGGGCTGGTTGCGGCGATTGCCAATGGGATAGAAGGGCTGCTGCCGTTCCGGCAATTCCTGACCGAACGGTTGTCGGCACACACGGAACACCCCCACCAGGTCTCGACCTGACAGGGGTGTTCGAGCCGCGACGCATCTTCACTCTGTGAGCAAGCGGGGACAGGAGATGCGTCGCGCCTAACCGGGTGCGTTCTGGGGCAGGGCGCGCCCGGTGTCAGGGGGTCATTCGTCTTCGGCGTTTGCCCGGCGGATGGCATCGAAAATGTCGGCGCCAATCGAAGGCTGGTTCGAAATCAGGGTAACGCCGACCTGGCCGCGAACGTTGTCCTGACTGTCATAGTCAGCATTGAAGCGATCATAGACGTCTTCGAAATTGCCTGACCGGGTCGATACGAAGGTCGTGCTGCCTACGTTTCGCAGGCTGCGGCGGTCGTCCTGGCTATCGGCGTCCTGGTTGAAGTGGGCGATGGCGGCTGCGGCGCCGGGGGCGACCTGAGCGGTTGCCGGAACGGTGAGGGCGGCGACAGCGATCAGGGCGGAGGCGAAGAGAGTTTTCATGATGGTCATCCTTATCGGGGGCTGAACCCTGTGACTTGCAGGCTCGTTGCGGTGGCGCGGGGCAGTGTTGCCCTGCTGATGGAATAAGGATGCGGGGTGATTGCCTCTATTTCAATGAACGGTTGCGTGAGATTTACGCGATAATGGTGCATTGATGCACATCACTATCGTCCCGGCGCACCGGGTTCACAAAACGGCATCCCGGCCTCGCCGGCGCGTGAGACTTGCGGGGAAAACTGTAACGAAAGTCGTTTTGCAAACACGCGGTCCGGGGGGGTGGCCCCTCGGCCCGCCGCCCGGCATAACCGTAATATTCAGCCAAAGGACACCGCCATGCCCTTCACCCTTGCCACCTGGAACATCAATTCGGTTCGCCTTCGCGAGGCTCTCGTCCTGCGGTTTCTGTCTGATTACCAACCCGACATCCTGTGCCTGCAGGAATGCAAAAGTCCGGTCGAAAAGATCCCGCGCGAGGCGTTCACAGCGCTGGGTTACCGCCACATGGTTGCGCGCGGGCAGAAGGGCTACAACGGCGTTGCGATCCTGTCGAAGCTGCCGATCGAGGAAGCGGGCGCGGAAGATCATGCGAAGCTGGGCCATGCGCGGCACATCGCCGGACGGCTGGAAAACGGCGTCACGATCCACAATTTCTATGTCCCAGCGGGCGGCGACAAGCCGGACCGTCTCATCAACGAGAAGTTCGGGCAGAAGCTGGATTATCTGTCGGATATGCGCGACGCCTTTCACAGCGCTGTCCCGCAAAAGTCGATTCTGGTGGGCGATCTGAACATCGCCCCGCGCGAAGACGACGTCTGGGATCATAAGAAACTGCTGAAAATAGTCAGCCATACACCCATCGAAGTGGAGGCTCTGGCCCAAGCGCAGGACGCAGGCAACTGGGTCGACGTCACCCGCGCCGACATTCCCGATGGCAACCTCTACAGCTGGTGGTCCTATCGAGCATCTGACTGGGATGCGGCGGATAAGGGACGACGGCTGGATCATGTCTGGGCCACGCCCGATATCAGCAATGCCGCGCATTCATCCCGTATTCTGCGCGACGTCCGCGGGTGGACTCAGCCGTCAGACCATGCACCGGTGTTGGCGACCTTCGACCTCTAGACCTTGGAAAGGTGCGCCACACCGCGCATATAGCCATTAAACCTGAGGAGTGCGCCCCATGCTCGAATTCGGCCAGCCGCAAAAGACCGATGCCCCCACCGACCTGATCCGCGACGTGGAAGAAACAACCTTCATGGCAGAAGTCGTGGAAGCCTCGATGACGACGCCGGTCATCGTGGATTTCTGGGCGCCATGGTGCGGTCCGTGCAAGACGCTGGGCCCGCAACTTGAACAGGCCGTTACCGCCGCAAAGGGTGCGGTCAAAATGGCCAAGGTCGATGTCGATCGGAACCAGCAGATCGCGGCGCAACTGCAAATCCAGTCGATCCCGACAGTCTATGCCTTTTGGCAGGGCAAACCTGTCGACGGCTTCCAGGGTGCAGTTTCGGCCAACGAAGTCGCCGAGTTCGTCAAACGCACGGCGGCTTTGGGCGGGGGCGCGGAAGACGATGGTCTGGCCGAGGCGGTCACCGCCGCAGAAGAAATGCTCGACAATGGCGAGGCCGTCGACGCGGCCCAGACCTTTGCCGCCGTTCTGGGCGAGGAGCCCGAGAATGTCGCAGCCTATGGTGGTCTGATCCGGGCGCATCTGGCCTTGGGCGAGCTGGATCAGGCCGAAGTGCTGATTGGCGACGCCCCTGCCGCGATCGCCGCATCCGCCGAAGTGGAAGCGGCGCGGGCGCAACTGGTTCTGGCCCGTCAGGCTACGAATGCAGGTCCCGTCGCAGAATTGATGGCAGCGGTCGAAGCCGCACCTGAGGATCACCAGGCGCGTTTCGATCTGGCCGCGGCCCTGCTCGCCAATGGCGAGACCGAGGCTGCCGTCGACCAATTGCTGGACTTGTTCCGTCGTGATCGAGAGTGGAACGATGGTGCCGCGCGGTCGCAGCTTTTCACGATTTTCGATGCGCTCAAGCCGACCGATCCCATAGTCCTGAAGGGACGCCGTCGCTTGTCGTCGATGATCTTCGCGTGAGGGTTTTCACAGCCACCCTGCGCCCTATCTGATGATGATGTTGTATCGCGCCTCGGACCTGCCCCGGACGATTCCCGTCTTTCCCTTGCCCGGTGCTCTGATGCTGCCCCGGTCGCGCCTGCCCCTGCACATTTTCGAGCCGCGGTATCTTCAGATGATTGACGATTGCCTCAAGACCGAACATCGCCTGATCGGCATGGTCCAACCCCGCGCCCAGAAGTCCGGCGATGGTCGCGAATTGCAGTCGATCGGATGCGCCGGACGCCTGACGCAAATGTCCGAAACCGAAGACCGGCGCTATATGATCACACTGGCGGGGGTGTCCCGCTATCGCATCATGCGTGAAGTCAGCGGCTTCCAGCCCTACCTTCAGGCCGACGTCAGCTGGGACGGATTCGAGCGCGATCTTGGCAAGCCCGAGGTGGACCAGAAGTTCGACCGTCCACAGTTTCTGAAACTGCTGCATCGCTATTTCGAGGCGCAGGATCTATCGACCGATTGGGACAGTCTGAAAGATGCAGACGAGGAGCTTTTGATAAATTCCCTGTCCATGCTTTGCCCGTTCGAACAGGAGGAGAAGCAAGCCCTTCTGGAAGCCCCATCTCTGGCCACGCGTCGTGAAACGGTCGTGACGCTGATGGAGTTCGCACTGCGCGGTGGCGGCGCGGGCGAGGAGATCCTGCAATGACCCCGACAGCCCCGACCCACGACCGCCGTATGCTGGAGGCGCTGGTCTGCCCGCAGACGCAAGGTCCGCTGACTTATGATGCCGATGCGCAGGAGCTGGTGTCGAAATCCGCGCGGCTGGCTTACCCGATCCGCGGCGGCATTCCGATCATGCTGGTGGACGAGGCACGCGTTCTGGATTGATGCGATTTACGGATGCGCCGGTTCAGCCCTGCATCAACACGGGCAAATCGCCGCTGATCCCTGCCGCTTCGCGGATGAACCGCCGGCGCACCGGGGGCATCGCGGAAATCGCCCCCATGCCAAGATCGCGGCCCAGCCGCAGGATCGGATTGTCGTTCGAAAACAGCCGGTTCACCGCGTCTGTGGCAAACCCCATCATCGACGTATCGAACCGCCTCCATCGTTGATATCGTGCCAATACATCTGTTGCACCGATATCTTCGCCGCGTGCGCGCGCGCGGCCCAGCACGTCAGACAAAGCGGCGACATCCCTGATACCAAGGTTCAGGCCCTGCCCCGCGATCGGATGGATGCCATGCGCTGCATCGCCCACCAGCGCCACGCGATTGGCCGTGAAGGAGTTGGCCAGGCTCAGCGCCAGTGGATAGGTATACCGCCCCCCGGCCAGACGCAGATCGCCTAGAAAGCTGCCGAAACGGGGCCGCAGGATATCGAGGTATTCAGCATCGGGCAGCGCGTTCAGATCGGAGGCATTGGCATCGGTTTCGGTCCAGACGACGCTGGAGCGATTACCGGTCAGCGGCAAAATCGCCAGTGGGCCGGGCGGCATGAAGAACTGATGCGCGATACCTCCATGCGGCAAGTCATGTTCGACCGCGCAAACCAGCGCCGTCTGACCATACCCCTTGCCCGTTCGCCCGATGCCCGCACGTTTCGCCGTCCCGCCCATCCGTCCGTCGCACCCCAGAAGGATACGTCCGGTCAGCGGCTCATCCGCCTGCACCCGGACAGTCGCGCCTTCGGCAGTCTGGTCCGTGACAGTGACACCAAAACGCATCTCGACCCGCGGATCAGCGTCACAGGCAGTCAGAAGGGCGGGGCGAAGGTGCCGGTCCTCAATCATCTGGCCCATGAACGGCTCGCCGATTTCGGCCGCGTCGAACGCCAGATGCAGCGGCGACGCGCCTTCGCCTGCGCGACCGTCACTGGCCCGGATGCCGATGATGGGTTGAGCGTCGGCGGCAAGCCCGTCCCACAGCCCTAGATTTCGCATCAACCGCACCGATCCCAGCGCCATCGCATAGGACCGCCCATCGAAAGCGGCATCGTCGAAATCTGCACGTGGTCGGGCGTCCAGCACGAGACTGGTGATCCCGGCACGAGACAGGGCAAGCGCGGTCAGGGGGCCGGTCAGCCCGCCGCCCACGATAAGGGCATCTGCGTTCATGACTTCAGATATGATCAGTCAGGCGCCATTGTCCAACCCGGACCACGTCTTTAGCGTGGTCCGCGACGATATGACGGAGACAGGAATGCAGGACTGGTTGTGGGCAAGCGCCGCCGATTTGGGGCGCGGCATCGCGTCGGGTGACATTGACCCCGAGGCGCTCTGCGACGCCTATCTGACTGCCATCTCGGGCGACACGAACCGCGACACGATCTATGCCCGCCTGACCGAAGACCGCGCGCGGTCCGAGGCTGGGGTCGCCGCGACGCGCGCGCGCAACGGGTTACGGCGCGGCCCCCTGGACGGTGTCCCGATCAGTTGGAAGGACCTGTTCGACAGCGCTGGCACAGCGACTGAAGCCGGGACTGCACTTCTGAAGGGACGTGTTCCGCAGGACGATGCGGTGGTACTGGCCAATGCGACGCATGGTGGCGCCGTGTGCCTTGGCAAAACCCACATGAGCGAACTGGCCTTCTCCGGTCTGGGCCTGAACCCGGTCACCGCGACGCCGCCGAACCGGCACGATGCCGCATTGGTGCCCGGCGGATCGTCATCCGGGGCCGCCACTTCGGTAGCCTTCGGTCTGGCCTCCGTCGCGATCGGGTCGGACACCGGCGGATCGGTGCGCAATCCGGCTGCTTGGAACGATCTGGTCGGCCTGAAGACCACATTGGGGCGCGTGCCGGTCAAGGGCGCGGTGCCGCTGGTCGAATCGATGGACACCATCGGCCCGCTGGCCCGCACAGTCGAGGACGCGGCGCTGGCATTGGCGCTGATCGAGGGCGGAGTTGCCGCCGACCTGAACGGTGCGACGCTGGTGGGCAAACGCCTGCTGGTGCTGGCGGATTATGCCGACAGCAGCCGCGATGCGCCCCGCGCTGCCTTCAAGCATGCGGTCGAACGTTTCAAAGCAGCCGGAGCGATTATCGAACGGGCCGAAATCGCGGCTGTCGGCAAAGCCATGGACCTGACGCCCTTGCTGTTCGCGCCCGAAGGCTATGCCATCTGGCGCGACGTGATCGAGGCCAGCCCGCATCTGATGTTCGACCGAATCCTCGAACGGTTCCGGCAAGGGCGCGATGTGACCGCCGCCGATGTACTGGACGCCCGGCGCAAGCGGCAGGCCGCCGAAGCCGAATATCTGACTGCGACCGCCGGGTACGACGCCGTGATCCTGCCGACCGCCGCGATCCTGCCCCCCGACCGCGAGCGTCTGCAGACGGACGAAGACTACTACGTCGCCGAAAACCTGATGGCCCTTCGAAACACGCGCGTTGGCAACGTGCTGGGCCTGTGTGGCCTGACCTTGCCGACCGGCGTTCCGATGTGCGGGGTCATGGCGCTATGCCCCCCGATGCAGGAGGAGCGCCTGCTGCGTCTGGGTACGGCAATGGAGGCGGCCCTCGCCTGACGCGGACCTTTGCGCTGGCTCGAATGCCACACCCGAGACACCGCGATTGGTTTTCGTTGGACCCTGGACGCATCCCTTTGCTATCCTGATTCAAACGGGGCCGTCAGAGCATCCGTCACGAGGCTACAGGCATGAATTATCCGCAGCGGTTCTCCGAACTGCCCGAATATGCGTTTCCGCGCTTGCGGACGTTGCTTGGCGAACTGTCGCCCGGCAGCAATGCCCCTGTTCAAATGACCATCGGCGACCCGCGCCATGCGCCGCCCGCCTTCGTGGGCGAGGTCATTGCCGAATATGCTCCGCTGTTCATGTCCTATCCGCCGAACGACGGCGCGCCCGAATTGTTGTCGGCCTGCGCGTCGTGGCTGAAACGGCGATATGGATATAAAGCTGATTCGGAACGCGAAATTCTTGCCCTGAACGGCACGCGCGAAGGGTTGTACAATGCCGCGATGGCACTGTGTCCCGAAACAAAGAACGGCCTGACCCCCGCGATCCTGACGCCGAATCCATTCTATCAGGTCTACGCCGTAGCGTCCTTGTCGGTCGGCGCGGAGCCGGTTTACATCAACGCCACAGCGGAAACCGGTCATCTTCCCGATTATGACGCACTGGACGCAGGCCTGCTGGACCGGACGGCGGTGGTCTACATCTGTTCGCCCGCGAACCCGCAGGGGGCAACCGCTACGCTGGAATACTGGTCGAACCTGCTGCGTCTGGCGGACAAACACGATTTCATGATCTTCGCCGACGAATGCTATGCCGAAATCTATCGCGGTCAGCCGCCTGTCGGCATTCTGGAAGCGGTTCGCATCACCGGGGCCGATCCGGAACGGGTCGTGGCGTTCCATTCGCTGTCCAAGAGGTCGAACCTGGCCGGGTTGCGGTCGGGCTTCGCGGTATCGGGGCCGAAGAATATCGCCCGGATGAAACAGCTTCGCACCTATGCCGGTGCGCCCCTGCCCCTGCCCTTGCAGATGGCCGCCGCGCGCGCATGGTCGGAAGAAGAACACGTCGAGGAAAACCGCACGTTGTATGCCGCCAAGTTCGAGGCGGCCAAGGCGATCCTGCCCGGCATGGATATCCCCGACGCCGGGTTCTTCCTGTGGCTGCCTGTTGACGATGGCGAGCAGGCCACGCTGAAATTGTGGGCCGGGACGGGCGTCAAGGTCCTGCCGGGTGCCTATCTGGCCCGTGACACACCTGCCGGAAACCCCGGCACATCATTCATTCGCGCGGCCCTTGTCGGCCCGCTGGACGAGACGATCGACGGCCTGACCCGGCTGCGCGACTGTCTCTACGGTTAAGGAGGCCCCATGGCGTATCAGGTGCGGCAACGCGACCCTCTTCTGGACCAGAACATGCAGATCACGCTGGCGCGGCGCGGACGCGAGGGGCTGGGCGTTCTGATGGTGCTGTTTGGAGTGCTGTTGGCGGTAATCCTGCTGACCTATAACCCGGAAGATCCGAACTGGCTGGCCGCGACCGACGCACCGCCGCGCAACTGGCTGGGCGTGTTCGGGGCGTCGCTGGCGGCCCCGCTCTACCTGATCCTTGGGTATGGCGCGCTGGGCCTGTCAGGCGGTCTGATCGTCTGGGGCCTGCGCTTTGCCCTGCACGCCGGGTCGGAACGTGCGTTGCCGCGCGGGTTGTTTGTCATGGGCTGGGTTCCGATCCTGTCGCTCTACAGTGCATCGCTGGTGCCGGGGCCGGGATGGACGCATGATTTCGGATTGGGAGGCTTGTTCGGCGATACGGCATTGGGTGCGCTGCTGTCGGTCCTGCCGATCACGGCCAGTATCGGGTTGAAGGTGCTGTCGCTGATCCTAGCCGCCGGGTCCCTTGTGTCCGGCGCCTGGGTGCTGGGCTGCACACGGGAAGATATCACGAAGGCGGGTATATTTTTCCTCAACGGTCTGGGCAACGCGATCCATCTGATCAAGATCATCACGGGCACCGCCGCGCGCGGGGCCGCCGTCGGCACCCTCAAAGGGGCCACTGCCCTGCGCCAGGCCCGCGCCGCCCGCGCGGAGACCGGATATGAAGACGAAGATGTCTATGATGATGTCGCTCCTGCGCCCCGTCGCAGCCTGATGTCGTGGTTGCCACAGCGCACCATGGCCGACCCGATGGACGACGGCGACGATGATATCGGCCAGGACGACGGCCCCGAGGACGACCGCGTCCGTGCCCGCATCGCCAATGCCGTCCGCACCCGTGTGCGCCGCGCTAACATTTCGCAGGCCCTGAACTCCGGCCATGCACTTGCCGCGCGCGGCCAGTCGCCGGAGGGTGGCAAGCGGGTCGAACCGACATTGACCGGAGCGGCGCCCGCGCAGCCCTCGGCGATCGGAGGAGATTATTTCACGCAGGCACCGGATCTGTCCGAAGATGCGCTGATCGAAGCGACCGTGCAGCAATCGACCAACATATCGGCCCGGCAGGTTCCGTCTCGGACGGTAGTGCAGGCCCCCGCCAGGCCCGCGTCGCCGTCCAGGCAAGCCCGCGCCGAAGCACAGCCTGCCCTGCAATTCGAGGAGAAGGCCGCAGCCTACGAAATGCCGCCGCTGAACCTGTTGGCGGACCCGTCCACGGTAGAACGCCATCATCTGTCGGACGAGGCGCTGGAAGAAAATGCCCGCATGCTGGAGACGGTCCTGGATGACTACGGCGTCAAGGGTGAAATCGTGTCGGTGCGCCCCGGTCCCGTGGTCACGATGTATGAACTGGAACCTGCGGCGGGTCTCAAAGCGTCCCGCGTGATCGGGCTGGCCGACGATATCGCGCGGTCGATGTCGGCCCTGTCGGCGCGTGTCTCGACCGTGCCGGGCCGCACCGTGATCGGCATCGAACTGCCCAATGAGCGGCGCGAGAAGGTCGTCCTGCGCGAGATCCTGTCAGCCCGCGACTTCGGCGATTCATCCATGGCCCTGCCGCTGGCACTGGGCAAGGATATCGGCGGCGCGCCGATCGTCGCCAACCTTGCCAAGATGCCCCACCTTCTGATCGCGGGCACTACGGGATCGGGCAAATCCGTCGCCATCAACACGATGATCCTGTCGCTGCTCTACAAGCTGCCGCCGGAAGACTGCCGGATGATCATGATTGACCCCAAGATGCTGGAACTGTCGGTCTATGACGGCATTCCGCATCTGTTGTCCCCTGTCGTCACCGACCCGAAAAAGGCGGTGGTCGCCCTGAAGTGGACCGTGGGCGAGATGGAAGAGCGCTATCGCAAGATGTCGAAGATGGGCGTTCGTAATATCGAAGGCTACAACGGGCGCGTGAAAGATGCGCTCGACAAGGGCGAGATGTTCAGCCGCACCGTGCAGACAGGCTTCGACGACAATACGGGCGAGCCGATCTTCGAAACCGAGGAAACGGTGCCCGAGAAGCTGCCGTATATCGTCGTCATCGTCGACGAGATGGCGGACCTGATGATGGTCGCCGGCAAGGAAATCGAAGCTTGTATCCAACGGCTTGCGCAGATGGCGCGGGCGTCGGGCATTCACCTTGTGATGGCCACGCAGCGCCCTTCCGTCGATGTCATTACCGGCACAATCAAGGCGAACTTCCCGACACGGATTTCCTTCCACGTGACGTCCAAGATCGACTCGCGCACCATCCTCGGCGAAATGGGCGCCGAGCAGCTTCTGGGCATGGGCGACATGCTCTACATGGCGGGCGGGTCCAAGATCACACGTATCCACGGCCCCTTCTGTTCCGACGAAGAAGTCGAGGAAATCGTCAACCATCTCAAAAGCTTCGGACCTCCTGACTATGCGTCCAGCGTGCTGGATGGCCCCGAGGACGGGGCGGCGTCGGATATCGATGCGGTGCTGGGCCTGACGGGCGGCAATACGGGCAACGAAGATGCGCTGTATGATCAGGCGATCGGCATCGTCGCGCGGGATCGCAAGTGCTCGACGTCGTATATTCAGCGCAAACTCGGTATCGGCTACAACAAGGCCGCGCGTCTGGTGGAGCAGATGGAGGACAATGGCGCGGTCACGGCGGCCAACCATGTCGGCAAACGCGATATCCTGCTGCCCGATCCGAACGCCTGATACGGCGCAAACCGGGCGTAAGACAGGCGTATTACAGCGGTATTACCTGCGTCATACCCGATTTGCGCAGGGTGAACCCCTTCGATCCGGCGGACTTTTGCCATAGGCGATCCGCATATCGCGCGGGCGTCATCGGATATCGGCGGGATTTCGGTTAGCGGATACCTATATGTTCAGTCAGCCCGATCATACACCAACGACCGAAAGATCCGCACATGCGCCTCCTTGCTCTTGCCGCCACGCTCGCTTCGCTTGCCCTGCCCGCTTGGGCGGAAATTCCGGTGAACCAGATCAGCGGTTACCTGAACAGTTTCACGACCGCGAAATCGGCCTTCACGCAGATAAATGGCGACGGTTCGATCTCGACCGGGGATCTGTCGATCCGGCGTCCGGGGCGTGCGCGGTTCGACTATGATGCGCCCAACAAGGGTCTGGTCATCGCGGGAGGTGGACAGGTCGCGATCTTCGACCCGGTGTCCAACACACCGCCCGAGCAATACCCTCTGAGCCAGACACCGCTGAGCCTGATCCTGGCCGACAATGTAAATTTCGGACGGTCGGGCATGGTTGTCGCGCACGGCGGCGACAGCACACAGACCGCCGTGACGTTGCAGGACCCGGCGAATCCCGAATACGGCAATATCCAGCTGATCTTCACGCCGAACCCCGTCACCCTGCGCCAATGGGTCATTACCGACGATGCCGGATCGCAGACGACAGTCATCCTTGGTGATATGCAGACGGGCGTGTCGCTGGGGAGCAGCCTGTTCAACATTCCGCTTGAAATGCAGCGGCGCGGGTTGTCGAACTGACGGGCGGGTCGTCCCCCGCCTCGCCACAGGGCGACATCGGCCCGATCCGGGCGGGGACGCATTTGCCCAACCGATACCCGGTGTCGGTTCCTTCCGTTTGGGAAAACGGACCTGAAGACCTATCTGAGCGTTGGGGCACACACACGCTATAGGAGGCTTTCATGGCCAATGTTCTTTTCATCCTGACATCGCACGACAAGCTGGGCGACACGGGCAACCCCACCGGTTTTTACATCGACGAGATGGCTGCCCCCTACTGGGCGTTGACCGACGCCGGGCACGACATCACCATCGCGTCCGTCAAGGGCGGCAAGCCCCCGATCGACCCGAATTCCCTGGACGACGATCCGGCCAAGCGGCCCGCCCCGGTGACGCGCTTCCTCGATGACGCGACGGCCAGCGCCAAGCTTGAGAACACGCCTGCCGTCGCGACGCTGGACGTTGCGGATTACGATGCCGTTTTCCTGCCCGGCGGGCACGGCACGATGTGGGATTTTGCCAAGAATGACGACATCGCGCGTCTGGTCAGCGGCATTTATGCCAAGGACGGCGTCGTCGGCGCGGTCTGCCACGGGCCGGCCGGTTTGCTGGGTGCTACGAAGCCGGACGGCACACCTCTGGTCGCGGGCCTGCGGGTCAACGGCTTTACCGATAGCGAGGAAAATACGGTCGGTCTGACGGATCAGGTTCCATATCTGTTGGAATCGCGTCTGCGTGAATTGGGCGGCAAGTTCGAGGGCAAGGACGACTGGGCCGCGTTTGCTGTCACCGACGGGCGTCTGGTCACCGGCCAGAACCCGCAGTCGGCCGAGAAGGTCGGCGAACAACTGGTGGCGGCACTGGCCTGAACCTTGCCTTGATCCTGTCACCCGCCTGCGGGGTTTCAGACAGGCTTCGCCGTCGCCTTCGGGCGGCGGCATCATTCCGGCCTAATGCTCATCAGGACCGGCGGGATGGAAATTCGGCGGAGCGCTTCAGAGCGTTGCCGCCAGACGTGTCCCCTGATCAATGGCGCGCTTGGCGTCCAGCTCGGCGGCCACGTCGGCGCCGCCGATGATGTGACAGTTGACGCTCTGCGCTTCCAGCGCGTCCGCCAGCGTCCGGTCGGGCAGTTGACCGGCACACAGGACAATCGTGTCGGCTTCGATGACGGTCGGATTTTCCCGTGCTTCGCCGTGGCTGATCATCAGGCCCTCGTCGGTGACGCGTTCGTAGTTCACGCCGCCCAGCATTTTCACGTTCTTCATCCGCAGACCCATGCGATGAATCCAGCCGGTGGTCTTGCCCAACCGCTTGCCCGGAGCCTCGGCCTTGCGCTGCAACAGCGTGACCTGACGCGCCGGGGGCGAGGGTTGCGGACCTTCGGGCGACAGTCCGCCGCGATGTTCGGCCGGGTCGGTGACGCCCCAGTCGGTCAGCCATTCGGGCAGGTTTTCCGTTGCGGAATGACCGTCGTGGACCAGAAAGTCGGACACGTCGAAGCCGATGCCGCCCGCGCCGATCACGGCGACCTTTTCGCCCACCGTCGCACCGCCCCGCAGCACGTCGATATAGCTGACGACTTTCGCGTCGTCCTGCCCCGGAATGCCCGGATCGCGGGGCACGACGCCGGAGGCGATGATGACTTCGTCGAAACCGGCCAGCATGTCGGCGGTGACTTCGGTATTCAGACGGACGTCGATGGCGAGGGTGTCCAGCATGGTTTCGTACCATTCGACGAAGCCGATGAACTCCTCCTTGCCGGGCACGACCTTTGCCATGTTGAGTTGCCCGCCCACCCGGTCGGCCCGGTCGAAGAGGGTGACGGTGTGGCCGCGTTCCGCCGCAGTGATCGCGGTCGACAGGCCCGCAGGCCCCGCGCCTACGATAGCGACCGATTTGGGCGTGGCGGTGGGGATCACCACCAGCTCGGTCTCGTGACAGGCACGGGGGTTCACCAGACAGCTGCTGATTTTGCCCTGGAACGTGTGGTCGAGGCAGGCCTGGTTGCAGGCGATGCAGGGCGCGATCTGCGCTGATTTACCCGCCGCCGCCTTGGCGACGAAATCCGGGTCGGCCAGAAACGGACGCGCCATCGACACCATGTCGGCGCAGCCGGTGGCCAGCACGTCTTCGGCGACGTCGGGCGTGTTGATGCGGTTCGACGTGATCAGAGGGATGCCGACCTTGCCCATCAGTTTCCTTGTGACCCAGGAAAACGCCGCGCGCGGCACGGAGGTGGCGATGGTCGGGATGCGTGCCTCGTGCCAGCCGATGCCGGTGTTGAGCATCGTCGCGCCCGCCGCCTCGACCGCCCGGGCCAGTTGCACGACTTCGGCGTGGGTGGACCCGTTGGGGATAAGATCGATCATCGAGATGCGGTAGATGATGATGAAATCGGGGCCGATTGCGTCACGACACCGGCGCACGACTTCGATGGGCAGGCGCATCCGGTTTTCGTAAGATCCGCCCCAGCGGTCGGTGCGGTTGTTGGTGTGCGTCACGAGGAACTGGTTCAGGAAATACCCTTCGGACCCCATGATTTCGACGCCGTCATATCCGGCCTGGCGGGCGCGCAGGGTGGCTGTGACAAAATCCTGTATCTGCTTTTCGATGCCGTCCTCGTCCAGCGCCTTGGGCGGGAAGGGAGAGATCGGGGATTTGATGTCCGACGCGCCGACGCACTCGGGACCGTAGGCATAGCGCCCCGCGTGCAGGATCTGCATCGCGATCAGGCCGCCCGCGTCATGCACGCGGTCGGTGACGATACGGTGATTTGCGATATCGGTGTCGTTGAACAGACCCGCAGCACCTGGAAACACGCCCCCTTCGCGGCTGGGGGCCATGCCGCCGGTGACCATCAGCGACACTCCGCCACGCGCGCGTTCGGCATAGAATTCGGCCACCCGGTTCCAGTCCTTCGTCTCCTCCAGATTGGTATGCATCGAGCCCATCAACACGCGGTTCTTCAAAGTCACATGACCAAGGTCCAGTGGCGCGAGAAGATTGGGGTAAAGGGTCATCGGTGCCTCCCTGCATCGGTCGGCGCAGGGTCGGGCATGTGACCGGGCGGGGCAAGGCAGTGGTGGCAATTTCGTTGCGTCGCGGGCATGTCAGAGGCTGATAAACCCCCGGAGAGAGCATGCCGGAGAACAGTATTCTTATCGTGGGCGCGGGATTGTCCGGTCTTGCACTGGCCACGCATCTGGTCGGGGCCGGGCGCGACGTTACCCTGATCGAAAGTCGGAAACGGGTCGGCGGGCGCATTTATTCGCCGAACGGCTTCGATCTGGGTCCGGCCTGGATCTGGCCGGGGCAGCCGCGCATTGCCGCCCTGACCGGGCGGCTGGGTCTGAAGGTATTCGAGCAGCACTGGCAGGGTGATCTGCTGTTCGAAGACGCGCAGGGGCCGGTTCATCGCGGGCCGGGTCAGGCGTCGATGCGCGGCGCGTTGCGAGTGGCCGGGGGGCTGGGCGCCGTGACCCGAACGCTGGCCGAAAATCTGCCGGACGGTGTCTTGCGGGTTGGCGTGCACGCGACTGGCCTTATGCAGGGTGAGCGGGGCATTTCAGTCGTGACCGACGGGGCGACGATCCATGCGGATCAGGTCGTTCTGGCCATTCCGCCCCGGCTGGCCGCAAGTCTGACCTATACGCCGCAGTTATCGACCGCGGCCCTTGCGGCGATGCAGGCAATTCCCACGTGGATGGCAGGGCATGCCAAGGCGCTGGCAAGATACGATCAACCGTTCTGGCGGGCGGCAGGACTGTCCGGGGATGCTCACAGCCGCCGCGGTCCGATGGTCGAGATCCACGATGCGTCGGAAGACGGCGGAGCGGGCGCGATTTTCGGATTCATGGGTATTCCGGCATCGGCGCGCAGGGACCAGGCGGCGCTGCGGGACGCGACGTTGGCGCAATTGGGGCGGTTGTTCGGGGCGGAGGCCTCGACGCCGCTGAGCCTTGCGATCACGGACTGGGCGAATGATCCCCTGACCGCGACGAGGCTGGATCAGACGCCATTGACGCATCATCCGACCTATGGATTACCGCCCGCGCTTGCCGACCTGTGGGATGGAGCATTGTTGCTGGGATCGACTGAAATCGCGACGCAGTTCGGTGGCCTGGTGGAAGGTGCGCTGGAGGCGGCGGAGGAGGTCTTTGCCAAACTCCGGGACCGCTAGCGGCCCGCTCAGGGCACCATGCCCTTTATGGCCGCGATATGCGCAGCCTCTCCGGCAGCCAGGTCGTGCGCCGCCGCCACCGGGTCGGGCGTGATGCGGTCGATCAGGCCGAAGGCCAGCGCCTCGGATGCGTCGAGGCGCGCGCCGCCCGCAAGGATCAGCTTGGTACGGGCCGGACCGATCAGTCGCGCCATGCGGGCAGGGTCCGAGGGTTGCGGAAGATAGCCCAGCCTGGCGACCGGATAGAAGAACGTCGCCTGTGGCACCGAAAGTCGGATGTCGCAGGCCAGTGCCATGCCGAAGGCTCCGCCTGCCAATGTGCCGTTCAGCGCGGCGACGGTCAGACATGGCAATGCCGCGATGGCCGATGACAGGTCTTCCCAAAGTGGCGAAGTGGCAAGGCCTGCGCGGGCCTCTTCCAGATCGGCCCCGGCGCTGAATACTTTCGCGCCCGTTCCGGTCAGGATCAGCAGGCGCAGGTCGGTGGCGTCGCGGACATGGCCGGTCAGGGCCGACAGCATCGCGGCGGTCAGGGAATTGGCCCTGTCCGGGCGATCCAGCGTCAGGGTCAGAACATCGGCGTCGCAGTCGGCGCGGATCATGACAGGCCGATCCGGGCGCGCAGGCCTTCGTCGCGCAACGACAGTTCGGTGCCGCGAAATTCGTCCGCATCGGGGCCGCACATCCAGACCAGTGCCTGCGCCACCCATTCGGGCGGGATGTGATCGGACCAGTCCAGGTCGGCCACAGGCCCCACGCCCGAGGCCTTGATCTCGCGCTGCATCTGCGTGGCGACGGTACCCGGTGACAGGCCCATGACGCGCAGGGTTTCGCCGTGTTCGACGTGACATGCCTCGGTCAGCATCTTTGCGCCCGCCTTGGATGAGCAATAGGCCGACCAGCCCGCCAACGCCCGGTGCGCGGCCCCCGAACTGATAGTGATGATCGTACCCGCCCCTTCCGCCATCATGATCGGCAGGGCGGCACGCATCCCGTGATAGACCCCCTTGAGGTTCACATCGATCGCCGCACTCCAGGCGTCGGGGTCGGTGTCCATCAAGGGGCCGATAGGATCGATGACACCGGCGTTGCCGATCACCACGTCCAGCGAGCCGAAGGCCTCGACCGCGGCGTCGGTGGCGCGCGCCATTTCCGACCAGCTGGCGACATCGCAGGGGATCGCCAGCGCGGTCTTGCCGATTTCGCCTGCAAGGTCGGCGATGGCCCCGGTGCTGCGCGACAGAAGGGCGACGTTGGCACCCTTGGCGGCGAAAGCGCGCGCGGCGGCGGCCCCGATGCCACGCGATGCGCCGGTTATCAGAACGGTCTTCGCGGAAAGGTCAGGCATGGTTTCCCCCTGTTGACCCCGCCTTCGGGGTCGGATTTGGTATCTGAGACATTGATAGAGGAACCTTGAGCATGCTGAAATACACCATTCCGGGTGCGGCCACGTTATTGCTCGCGACGGCCCCACAGGCTTGGGCGCTGGATGCCCAGACCGTCTGGTCCGATTGGCAGGACGTCTACAGCCGGTTCGGAGGCACGCTGACGGCCGCATCGGAGGAGTATTCCGGCGGCACGCTGACCCTGACGGATGTGACATACGAGACCGTCATGGGCGAGGTCACCAACACGGCAGGCTATGGCACCCTGACATTGGTCGAGCAGGACGATGGCAGCGTCGTGATCGAGATTCCGGCGACAGTCGAAACCACCAACGTGACGGAAACGGATGGCGTGTCCATCGAGCAGACCATGCGCATGATCCAGGATGGCCTGACTGTGGTGGCGCGCGAAGAGGATGGCACCCGGACCTACGACATGGCGGCGGACAGCATCACTGTCGAGATCGACACCGAAGCCCAGGCGGATGAAGAGAGTATTTCTCCGGGTGTCGTGACGGTGGCGATGTCGAATGTCGTCTCGGTCTATCGCTCGGACGTGGACGCAGACGGTGCCTTTTCGCAGACGCTGGCGGCCGATACGATGACCGTCCAGGCCGCGATGGAAGACGACACCGGCAGCACTGTCGACGTCAGCTATGGCATGACCGGAATCACATCGGATCTTGCCGGAAATTACGGTGACGCGCCGACCGGTCCCATCCGGGGTCTTTCGGATATGGGGGTCACCTATGGCGGTGACATGACACACAGCGGCAGCACCCTGTCGGTCGCAGGCGACGGTCCCGATGGCCCGTTCCGTCTTGATGGCACGTCGGAGGCGGGCACGCTCGCGCTGGACCTCGGAGCAGATGCGCTGACGTATTCCCTGACATCGACCGGCGGCGATATGGTCGTCCAGGTGCCAGGATTTCCGGTTCCGGTGAACATCTCGATGGCCGAACTTGCCAGTGGCTTCCAGATTCCGGTCGGCGCGCCCGGCGAGGAGCAACCCTTCGGCATGACCGTCACCCTGCGCGATCTCATGGTGGACGATATGCTCTGGGGACTGTTCGACCCCACGGGACAATTGCCGCGCGACCCCGCCACGCTGATCCTCGATCTGGACGGCACGGCGCTGATGTCCGTGGACCTGTTCGGCGACCCCGATGCGATGGCGAACCTGCAAGGTCCGCCGGGCGAATTGAAGACGCTGGCGATCAACCAGATCCTGCTGACCCTGGCCGGGGCCAGCCTGCGCGGATCGGGCGATCTGGATTTCCCGACGTCGGCCCCCATACCCGAACCGGTGGGCAAAATCGACCTGGCACTGGATGGCGGTTTCGCCCTGATCGACAAGATCGTGGCGCTGGGATTCATTCCTGTCCAGCAGGCCGCCTTCGTCAAGGGCATGGCCGGTGCGGTCGCTAAACCCGTGGGCGACGACCAACTGGAATCGACGATCGAGTTCCTTCCGGGCGGGGGCATCAGCGCCAATGGTCTGCCGCTGAAGTAACGTCGATCAGACGACAGGCAGGCGCTCCGTGGCAACGCGGGGCGTTTTGCATGTGGCGCGGCGGCCTTGTTCGCAGGCGGCGGCAGGGCTACCTGAGGGGCAACCATGAAGGCTGCGCCATGACTGATCTCTCCTACCTGACCGAAGCCCTTCTGCACGCCGCCCGCAAGGCCGGGGCCGATGCGGCGGATGCGCTTGCGGTGGACGGCACCTCGGTTTCGGTCGATGTGCTGCGCGGCAAGCTGGAACACGCGGAGCGGTCCGAGGGCATTGAGATCGGGCTGCGCGTTTTGATCGGCAAGCGGCAGGCCTGCGTTTCGGCTTCGGACATCAGCACCGCGACGTTGGAAATGATGGCCGAACGCGCCGTCGCCATGGCCCGCGAAGCGCCGGAAGACCAGATCGGA
>Ga0209634_1000906_pt1 | contig 22309 bp, 23 predicted proteins | sample LinPmetageLP40_FD_184043 | JGI IMG/M metagenome (GOLD analysis project Ga0209634, IMG submission 184043) | Marine viral communities from the Pacific Ocean - LP-40 (SPAdes) (version 2) | ecosystem: Environmental > Aquatic > Marine > Oceanic | place: Pacific Ocean | collected 2010-08-26 | reverse complement strand
TTTAGCTTTAAGGTCATCCCACTGTTTAGGAGTAATATTGTAATGATGTACTCCCTCTACAAATCCTCTAAGCCACTGAATAAATTCTTTATCCTCCATTTTCTATATAACTTTTTAATTTATCTATTAATACTAATACTTCATCTGGTTCCATAGTTATGGCGCAACATGTGTTTACATTCTCTTCTATTTCCTCTAATATTTCTAATGCTTCTGACTTTTCCAATTTTATAAACCTAAATCATTTCTAATATCTTCCTTTACTACCCGTAAGTATTTTGCTCGTTTCTTTGCATCTACAAATGGTACAGACCAAAATTGCTTAGTCTTTCTCCATCTATTTAAGTTCCATCCAAAAACAAAAGTATATACCCCCATTACTAATCTCAACTTAACTGAATTAAGGTATAAGGTAATAACGGGTAACATCGGTGCTCCATGTGTAATGTATGTTCTAACTTTCTTATCACTTAGGAATGGTTTTGGATATGCGTACATACTAAAAACCGGTACAAACTTATATGCAAACCCCGGTGTAAATACCTCATCGAAGAAAGTTTCCATTTTAGGTACAAGTCTAAACCACCAAACTGGTGATATAAAGTAGATGTGTGTTGACCAAGTAACTAATTTCTTATACTCTTTAATTAATTCAGTTCTATCACGATGAAGTTTATCATCATATACATCAATAACCTTGAATACTTCTTTATGCTTTCTTAATTGTCTTATAATAGTCTTAAATATACCATTATAGCAAAAAGATTTATGGTCAGGGTGGCCGATTATTACTAAATGTTTAAACTCCTTTTTCATTATACTTCACGTTGGTCTTCAAAAGCAATAATATGAGGTCTCCAAGTCATTCTATAACCATTATCTCTTACCCAGTCAAATAGTATAGGATATGATTTAAATAATGCTTCCCTAGAATCTCCAGCTGGCATAAACCAAACTTTATCTTGAGAAACATTGAGTATCCCCAAACATTCCATAATCTCTGCTAAAGCAGCTTTATCTTTACCGTCCCATACTGGTTTTATATGAAAATCTGAATGGTATGCTATTGATTGTTTTATAGATTCATAATTAAGTCTAAGTTTATTATGTCTGTCTATCATTCTTTGATCTGTGATAGCTCCTTGAGGAGTTTCTACTCCCAGTACTGGAACAGAATTAGAAAACTTAGGGCTAATAGATAACAAATTAATAGGGTAATCTGTGGGTAAGAAGTGACTTCCTTCAGTTTCGATAGTAATAAAAATATTGTTTTCATGTGCAAAATGTGTTAATTCATTTACTAAAGCAGGATGCATAGTTGGTGATCCTCCTGTTAGCATCATTTCTTTTATATGAGGATTTTTCTCATACATTGCAATAATGTCTTTAAAGTTAAAATGTCCTTTTTCAGGGTGTATACTTGTGTACCAACTATCACACCATCCTCCTTCACCGAAGAAGCATCTATGAGTACATCCTGTGGTTCTAATTACTACTGTTGGATATCCTGCTCTAGAACCTTCTGATTGTACCGCTGTATAAATTTCTACTATAGGTAAATTCTTTTCGTAGTCTGTAACTCTTTTTAATTGCTTATGCGACATATGATGCTGTATTTTTTCCGTGTTCTCTAAATTCTACTTGAGTAATTTTAACTCTTCCTTCTGTTTCTGCTTCTATAAATGGATTTATATTATCAAAAATAAACTTAGCAAAACTTTCTGCTCCTGTTGCAGGAATTACTCTTACTTGTGCTACTTTAGCTTTGTCCATTTGTAGGAATGATTCTTTATAGGGGTCATCTTCTGCTACTATAAAGGTATGATCAAACATATAATCCATCCATGCTTTAGGGGACATACCGTCGATAGTGCCTTTTGCTCTCTTCATACCTCCGAAGTCCCATACCCAGTTTCTATCATCTAATTCTCCTTCAAACCAGATTTTAAATGATACTCCGTATCCATGTAATTTAGAACAGTGAGTAGTTGTTGCTTTCCATTGACGGAATACTGTACTAAAGCCGTCAAATACTTTTGTTGATTGAAATTTTCCCATAACTTATTTATTTATACTAATTCTTCTCCGATTCCTACTACTTCTGATAATATTAGCAAAATAGCTGCTATATCAATACTCCACCATAATGCAGCGTACCCTAATATACGGATACCTGATTTGATGAAGCTTATTTGTTGATGTAGTTTTGGATCTGGAATCTTATGATCATTGATCTTAATTCCTTCGAGGTTCTCTCTTTCTTCTCTGTTGTAGAGTTCATCTATAACCTTTTTTTGTAATTTACTCATATTCGTGTTTTTAAAGTGGTGCTGTGACACTATTACTATAATATCAATATACGAAATTTATTTTAAATAACCAAACTTTTTTCATGTCTAATTTTTATTGATTAACATTGTGGAGAATATCGGAGTCGAACCGATGACCTCCTGCGTGCAAGGCAGGCGCTCTAGCCAGCTGAGCTAATCCCCCTACCTCTCTAAATGGTGCGGTTCCTTCTAGAAGCGTCCCAAATTACTTTTTTGGATTTTCCCAACATAACGTACTTACTAACCCTTTGGTTATGGTTACCTCTTTCCGAGTTTAATTGGGTGTTTCCGTTGTTTGATCTGTCAGTGCTCATTACTAATACTATGTTTAAAAATTACTGTGAATAGCATATAAATAGCTTATTATTAACATGGACCAACATGATCTGCAAGTATTTGTTTTACATGCGATTCTGCTACCTCGTAATCCACTTCTCCAGTTTCATCCTCATACTGTACGGGATCTTTTCTGCCAAGAGCAATAAAAGCCTCAATCCTCTCAACACTAGAAGCAGACTTATAATCGCTATTTCCTGAAGGATAAGGCTTGTAAGAAGTATTCGTTCTCTTATAAACTTCATTAAAGTCGATTTTTAATTTAGCGCAAAGTATTTCTCCATCTTGTAAGATACCAAATTTATCAGTATCTAAATAAGGAGTAAAGTACCCTACTCTATCTGCATCCCAATTTCCTTCTCTAAAAGCAGCATCATCTGCATCTCTAAACTCTTGTCTACAGTCTGGGTATACTGCATGATCTCCAGCATGAATACCTAGAGCGATATCACAAGTTTCTTCTGATTTATTTGCTATAGATAAAGCTACTGCTTGAGTAATAGAAGCAAACATCTTATTCCTATTAGGTACAACTGTTTCTTTCATATTATCATTCTCATAATGACCTTCAGGTACATCATCGCCACCTACTACTAGAGCTGAGTCTAATAGATCTACTAATCCGTTAAGTTGAATTTGACGATAATTTACTTTGTGACCATTATCAGCAAGATAGTTAATTAACTGTTGAGCTCTTTCTAGCTCTACTCTATGCTTTTGACCATAATCGAATGAAATACCAGTTACGGTATCATATTCTTTTAATGCTCTTAATAACAATGTTGAGGAGTCCATCCCTCCACTAAGACTTACAACTACATGTTTTGCCATGATTTTCTATTTTTAATTTGCCAGGTATTATTAACGTATAGGCGGACGTTATATATTAATTATATTTGTCATAGTTTTACTTATACTGTCATATGTATCGACGTACTCTTTAATTGAACTATAACTCTTTTTTTGATTTAATTTTTCTTCTGCAACTTTCTTTAAAGCATAGGAGAAGTTTGCAGGATAACATACAGTCTTAATATACTCTGTATTATTTTCTCCTTTAATTACTCTTTCGTATACTGTGTAACCTCCTGTTGAAGATTTACTGATAAAGAAAGGTTCCATACTAGGGTCTTGAACGATAGTATCGTTAGCGGGTATTGAATCTGGTTTTCGTAACATTTATATAACTATTTTTATTTATTAACTTATTTTAAAAGTGCTTTTAATTCTGCTTCTTTTATTAAACCTGTCTTAGAAGTAGATTTACCTTCTTCGTCTATAATCACTGTAAATGGTATCGATCTAACTTTATATTCCGCTGCTAAACCTGTAGTATCTTTTTCAATATTAATACTCTTAAATTCAACTTTACCACTTAATTCACTTTCTACCTTAGTCCATATTTTGTTATAGACTTTACAGGGCCCGCACCAATCTGCGTAAAATTTTATTGCTTGTACCATAATATAATATACGAAATTTTATTGTATTTTACAACTTTTAATTATTATTTATCCGTCACAACTTAAACAGTCCGTAGAGGTTCTACTTCCTATGTCTCCATTAATTACTGAGTCTGTTCTTAAATAGTATAGTGTTTTAATCCCTAATCTCCAAGCTGCTTGATGAACTTCATTTATAAACTTAGGGCTATCAGTAGGATCAAATGCTAAATTTAATGATTGAGTTTGATCAATATACTTTTGTCTAGCTGATGCTTGTTCTATTAACGCTAATTGGTTTATTTCAGCAAATGTTAAAAATATAGGTTTATCTTCTGCTGGCATAATATCTTCCGGTAGGTTAGCTATAGAACCTCTATCTTTCATAATTTCATCCCATACTTCTTCTGTATTATGACCTCTTTCTTCTAAATACGTTTCTAAAGCAGTATTCTTTCTAATAAATGTACCTTTTGCTGAATTAAAAGTGTAAATGTTTGCCGGTACTGGCTCTATACCTGCTGATACTCCTCCTGCTATGGTGCTATTAGAAACTGTTGGTGCTACAGCAATTAAATGTGTATTTCTCATACCTGTACCTTTGCACCAAAGTGGTTCACCGTATTCATTAGCTAATTTTCTAGAAGCATTCTCTGCTTTTTGTTTGATATCTGAGAATATCTGATGAGTTAACGATGTAGCTGCTATTGAACTGAAAGGAATTCTTTCGTTCTGCAATAATGTATGCCATCCTAGTACTCCTAAACCAATTGCTCTTCCTTTTTTAGCACTTCTGTGAGCTCTAATTAATGAATCTCTTCCAGAAGTTTTTGCTAAGAACTCTTCTAAAACTCCATCAAGAAAGTATATTGCTGTTTCTATTAAGTCAGAATTTTTCCATTCATCGTACTTAGTTAAGTTTACTGATGATAGACAACAGATAAAGCTATGTTCTTCGTCTGTATGGAGTGTTATTTCCGAACAGATATTAGTCATAGTTACATCTAAATTATTCTTCTTATAAGCTAATGGGTTATTGTTATTAACTGTATCACCGAACATAATATAAGGTTCTCCTGTTTCCATTCTGGATTTAAGAATCTTAATCCATAACTCCATAGCATCAGCGTCTCTATGCTCTAAGCGTTGCATAAAAGCATCATCTATATTTACACATTGATGTAGATTTAAGCACTGTCTATTAGGGTCTCCCTTAGGTCTCCTGATCTCTAAGTATTCATGTATATCTGGATGATTTATATCTAAGTTTACTGATGCTGCTCCTCTTCTTACCGCTCCTTGATTTGTTGCAATAATTGTAGAATCGTAAATCTTAGCCCAAGGTACTATACCCTCAGATTGACCTACTCCATTTCCAATTTTACCTCCTCTTCCTCTAACTCTACCTAACCCTATACCGACTCCTCCACCTAATGAAGTAAGTCTCATAAGTTCAGCGTTGGTTAGCCCAATTCCTCTAATTGAATCAGGTGTATCGATACCAAAACATGAAATTGGTAAGCCTTTATCTGTACCTGTATTTGATAGTACCGGAGATGCTAAATTTAACCACCCTTTCCACATATACCTGAAGAATTTATTCTCCATATCTGGTCTGTCCAGTCTTCTAGCAATTGTAGAGGCGACTCTTCTAAACGCTTTTTTAGGAGTTTCGTCTGCTAATAGATAACCTTTAGAGATTGTAGCAATTGATATTTCATTCATCCACTCAGGATAGTCCTTACCTGATTCCCAGGAAGTTGTGTCTACTATTATACTCATATCTTTTTTTTAAAATGCGTTAGACCAGTCAACGTGACCTTTACTATAATTTGTAACTCTGCTTGCGAAGAAATCAGTTTGTTGTTTACCTGCAATTACTGCATCAAACCATTTCATTGTTTTTAAAGCACCTTTATCAATATCGGAAGATGGAATAATTGGGGTTAAACCAAGATCTCCCATTTTAGTATTAACTCTATGTTTAATAAAGTTCTTTAAATCAGATTTAGAAAGGTTCTCTAAATCGCCCATTTCAAATACTTTATCGATAAAATCAAATTCTAGTTTTAAGGCTAAATGAGCTGCTTCTTCTATTTCTTTAACTAGTTTCGGAGTTTTAAATTCTGGATGTTCTTCCATAAGAGTTCTGAATAACCAACACCCTGCATTTGAATGAAGAGATTCATCCCTAACAGACCATTCAACTATTTGACCTACTCCTTTTAACAGGTTACGCATTTTATATGAAAGCAATACTGCGAAAGAAGAGAAAAGGTTAACACCTTCTGTAAATGCAGAAAATATTGCTAGTGATTTTGCTCTTTCATGCCAATTAGGGGTACCATCATGATTATCTCTAACATTCATTAAAGATTCTATTTTAGCCATAGTAGCTTCATCTTCAAGAAATTCTGAAAAGTCGTCTAAGCCTAGCTGCTCGTTTAATAAAGAATAAGCTTCTGCATGAATAGTTTCTGAAGACCCTAATGTTGTGCCCATCATAATTATTTCAGGCTTTCTGAACCATTTAGTTACTAGTGTTGACCAGTAATCGTTAACTATTGTTTCTGTTTGTGCAAAACCTTTTAAGATTTGTCCTACAACGTTTTTTTCGTTAGCAGTCATATTAGACTTCCAATCTGTTACGTCATTCGCCATTGGTACTTCTGTATGTAACCAATGTGCTTGTTGTTGTTTTAACCAGTAATCGTATGCTTGTGGGTATTCGAATGGTTTATAAACTATTCTTTCTTTAAGTAAACTCATATATCTTTATATATTATTAGATTGGTTAGATAGTAAATCCCCAAGAGTCAATTAGAAAGATCTTGAGGATACTTTAATAAATATCCTATTATTTGTTATTATTTTGTTCTACACTAAAAAACTTCTTAGCTAATTCCTTATGCGTGGAGGTAACACCGTTTGCATTAGGTTCTAAGTCTTCCATATCTGCTTCTCCATCAAAAGTAATATGACCATTATTAGTATCCATCTTAAGATTATAAGTCATACCGTCCATTCCATATCTATTCTTCATTACATGCCATCTACCTGTTCCTAGTACCTTATCTTCTTTCATTCTAGATAAGGAGAAGCACATATCTGCTACCATCATCTTATCGTAAGATCCTGCTGCTTTATCTCCTTCTATAACTGAATCTTTAGCTCCCATTCTATTAACTTGAGATGGAGTAATAACTGGTATCTTAAATTCTTTAGCTAAACCTTTAGTTGCAATAAATACATCATCTATTTCATCTTTACGTTCAGAGAATTTACCTTTAGAAGGTGCTCTTAAGTAATCAACATAATCAATTACTACTAAATCTGGTTTATGTTCCATATCAATACACTTTTGAATATGGGATTTAATTGTATTTACTGTGGCTCCTTTAGGTGCATACTCTTTAACTATTAGTTTACCTTTCAACCCTTCCACTAGCTTCTGTACCTTTTCTCTATGGTCATTTACTTCGTCAATAGAGTAGCCTGTAAGGTAGCAATCAAATCGTTTACCTACGTAATCTTCTCCTAATTCTAAAGTATAATAATTAACGTTATATCCCATTTTTACAGCATGTGCTGCCATAGCAACGCAAGTCCAACTTTTACCGCCTCCTGGATTACCAAATACAATAGCTAAATCTCCAGGTCCGAATCCACCTTGGATTCCTTCATTTAGTACTGGCCATGGTGTAGGTATAGTAGGTCTATAGTTTTCCCTATAACGACTTTCTATATCTTTGTTATATTCGTGTCCTATATTTTTATCCATACCAGCTTTCATAGCCTTTTCTACTACGTTCCTAATACCATCGAAATCTCCTTCTTTTAAAAGGTCAGCTGAGTTAAGGATTGCTGATTTCATTTCTTGGTTCTTACAAAAATTAGTAAATTCTTCTTGAACATAATCTAAATCGTCTTGAGAAGCGGCATAAGAATTTCTTAACTCTTCTTTTAGAGCAACTTGTAAAAGCTCATTATCTAATTTTTGAAGTTCTACCTTTAGAACATCCATCGTAATTGTAGTATGGTACTTATCGAAATAGTTGATTATTTCATTGGTAATCCACTTATGGGCGTCTGAGTCGAAGTACTCATCGGTTAATACGTCTCTTACGTTTAGTAAGAACGTTTTATCTGTCAATAATGACCCTAAAACTTTTAATTGGAAACCCTTTCCGTACTGCTGTAAACTTTTTAATGTCATATTATAACCTTTATTTATTTAAATATAATGAAAATTAACGTACAAAGCAACTAATAGCTACTATTTTTTGTAATAAATTTACTTCTTTTTGTAGGTAGTTAAACCTCTGAAGTTCTCTAACCATGCTTCGGTATTTTTAGTTATACCTTCTATACCATCTAACTCCAACATATGTAAGAAAGCACCGGTCTGTAGACTGTCTATAGGTTCTTTAATTACATCGTTTACGTACTTCTTTTCTTTTTCGTCTAAAGTAGAAATATGTAAGTTCATTAATTGAAAATTAGTTTCAACTCTATCCCATTGAGTAATAATCTTAGGGAAAATCTTTTTAACTTTCTTTTCTTCTAATTTAGCTTCACATATATCGTAAACATACTGTAAGTCGGTACCTGGTTTATTTACTAGGTCGGGAAATTCTGATAGTATAGTTTTTATTCCTAATCCTTTGACACCTGCTAAATTATCAGAGTTATCTCCTAATAATGCCTTAACCACATTATAATTTTCCGGAAGAACCTGTAATTCAGCATTTATATTGGATTCTGTAAAGGTTTTCTTCTTTATAGGTGCATACACCTCAACGGTATCGTCCACTAATTGCAAGAAATCCTTATCAGAGGATATAATAGTACATTTTTTAACGTCAGATACTGATGATTTCTTAGCTAAATACGCTATAATATCATCTGCTTCTAATTTCTCTAACACCATAGATTGCATAGGAAGACATTCCAAATAATCCTGTACTCTTTGTAATTGACCTATTAAAGCTTCCATTTCTTGCTCTTTAGTGTCATACAAACCCCAATGGGTTATTCTACTTGTAGCTCTTTGAGCTTTATAGTTAGGATCTACATTCTTTCGATTTGCTGATCCACCTTTTCCGTCCCACACTATTATCACCCTTGTTGGATCAAATATTCGAGTCACATACCCTAAGGAGCGGAGGAACCCGACAATACCCCCTATATGGGAGCCTGAAGGGTTCATCGCTTTTAGGAGTGAAAAACTACGAATTAACATATTCATAGCATCCACCACCAATATATGATCGTTTAATGATCGGGGAGGAGTCTCTTTTAGGTTATTTAGTATATTTTCGTACGCCATTAATCTAGTAGGTTTGGAGAGATTGGTGTTTCTTCTAAATCTCCTTCTTCGATAAGATCAAAGTCTACAGAACCAACTAATTTTAACCAGTGTTCTTTATGAGCATCCCTATACTTATCGATAGCTCTTTTATCATCTTCAATAAATCCATGAGACGTCATAACTACCCTACCTCTTGATTGTACACCTCCAATATGATTCTTCTCTATCTGAATATTAGTTCTTTTAGCGAATTCTACTTGAAGTCCATTCTTTACAGCTTTTATTTTAGAGGTACCTGGGTTAGTAATATTACCAAAGGTAACAACTAATGTAGCATCGTACCACATAGACATTCCTCCTTTGTTCTGTAATTTAGGTTGACCCATTGGATGTTCTGGTTTCATAGTCCATACCTTATTAATAGCAACTAACGTATTAGTATAAGGTGAGTTCTCTTTTCTTGATAATAGAATCTTTTGATTCAAGTTATTACCGAACTGAGTAGACATTGCTCCTGCATTCCATTCATTATTATTCTTATTAGAACGTACTGATAAATCACAGGGGATTGAACCGATTGAATCCCAAAAGAAACACATATCATAAGGTAAATTACCTTTTGCTTGTTCGTCCATTAAATCAGCCATATAGACTGCTACTTCTTCAATAGTGTTTAATGACCCTCTATCAGCATAAAGGAAATGTCCTTCATAATCTATTACGGTTCCGTTAGCATCTTTTACTTCGTCAAACTGTAAACCCATTTCTTTAGCATGTTCCCATGACCATTTCATTTCTGAAATTACAAAGACAGGTAAAATTCCCATCTTTTGAGCGTTTACAGCTGCTTCTAATAGAGCTGTTGTTTTTCCAGTATCACTATGACCTCTTAATAAGGTAATATGACCTGTCGGTATCCCCGGTAGAGAAGTAATTTCCTGAAAAGCTTTAGATAAAGGAATCCATCCTTGTTCTTTGAACTTTACAGAAGAAGAGGAATATCCTTTTTTCTTCTTGAAATTACCCAGGTTAAATGACTTCTGCACACTAGCAGTAGCCTTTGCTTGTACTATTTCTTTTTTCTTTGCCATATTTTACTCGTTGAATAAGTCATCAAATTTACTAACTGTGTCTTTGTTGCCAGCCGTAGCTGTTTCCAAAGTAAAGTCTGTTTTTGCTTGACCTAGGCTTTCTGGCAGTTTATCTTTAGCAGGTGCTTCAGGAGTTCCCTCTTCAGCAGAGCCTGGGTTCAGATAATTTTGTAATTGTTTTTTAATAAATTCGTAATCGTACTCATTATGTACTTCTACAGGATTAGGTTGATCTTTTAACCAAGTATCTACTAAGTTATTATCGTCTGATAATGGAGTTTGTTTAGGTTTTATTCTAACAGTAGTCTCAGGATAAGGATTACCTTGTGCCTGTTCTACTACCATATCCCATCCGTTAATTACATCTGTAAAGTCTCCGATATCTTCATCTTCTGCTAAAGCAAGTAATGCTTTGTAGATTGTTACACCAAATCCCCATAGACGTACTCCTTTATCTTCTTCTCCTCTTACGACTACAGGAGCAAATACTCTAGTTTTAGGGTTAATTTTACCTGACAAAGACCAGTTGTCTTTATCGTTGGTCTTTCTCAATTCTTTTACAAATTCCTCAATAGGATCTTGTTTTCCAAAGTTAGAGAGTGCTACCATTGGATACTTTCCAATTCCGTAGTGAAACTTCAATTCCTTAAAAGGAAAAGCAGGATCGAAAGCAGACGGTACAATACGTAGCGTTTGTTTTCCTAATTGTGGTTTCCAAAAAATCTTGGAGTAGTCAGTTTTTTCTCTGTCCTGACTGTTGTTGTTTAAGGCGTCTAGTTTTGCCTTGATTGCATTAATGTCCATATATAACTTATTTTAAATATTTATATAAGTAATATACGAAAAATATTTTAATGCTCCAACTCTATTATCTGAAAAAGTTTAGTATTTATCCTTTTTAGTTCAGGACCTTTGGTAAGTAGCACGCAGTTTCTGTAATCTGCCCAGTTTACCCTATAAGAAGGATCTACCTTACCGTCGTTAAGTGATTTAATTAATGTATTAAGTGCGTTTATAGTATAAAGAGTATTTGTTTCTTTTTTCCTATGAACTAGTATTGTATTATCTAAAAAAGCAGAGACATTACCAAAATCTACATTATATGTACATATGTATTCATCTTGACTTTTAGAGTAAAGTACAAATATTTTATTATATATTATCTTATACCTATCTTGTATAGAAGAAAGTACATCTTCCAAATCCTCTTGGGTTGAAAATGTACAAAACAGTTTATTACTCATATCATCGTTTAAAAATACATCGTCGAAATCATATTCGACGGAAAAATCCGTAACTACTTTCATTTATTATAAATATAAACTGTTCTACAAAACTAAATTATTACTATATTTAAACTTAACCGGGAATTTTCCCTTGCTTTCCAGTATCTCTTGAATACCTTTTAAAGTTTCTTTTCCATCCTCTTTTGAAAAATCAAAAAGGATAGCATCGTACGTATAAAGCGATATCTTTGTCTTTTTATCTCTTAAGTAACGTAGTACTTCTTTTAAGATAAGAATATTATTTGAGGTTTCCAACGATTGCATCATATAGTTCATCAACTTAGCTGGATGTGTTTCTTTTAGGTTCGTGGTAAATGATTTTCCTGACTGTGGATTACAAACTACGTTTACTTCTTTATAGGTCGACCACATATTGTCTATATATTCCTGTATTAATTTAAATATTTCTAAATTCTTATGTTCTTCCGGTATTTTGCCGTATATAGCTTGAAAATTAATCTGCTTAGCTTCTTTATATTGCTCATCTGTTATATCCTCTGTACCGAAATAATGCTTTGCTAGTTGCTTATGAGCAGATTCATTGGTAAGTTTATAATTGATTTGATCGCAAAGTAGACGTAGATGATAGCCGTCAAAATCAAACTCAATAAAGTAATCATTTTTCGGGCGGAAGGTTTCACGATGCTTTTCAGAATGAGGAATTGCTGCAAAATTTATACTATTAAAGGAATTTGTTGGTCTAGATGTAGCATTGTATAGATTATACGATGTCAATACAGTATCACCTTTAATGTTATAGAGTGGATCCCTTGGAGAAAACATCTCTACAAAAGGTTCATAATGTATACCTATACCATGTTGCTCTAAAAGAAAGAATACGTTAGTTGCAGTTTTATTATAAAAATCAAATCCACTTGGTAAATCGTACTCAAAAATAGGTTCAATAGTTTTATAGGTATTTTCACATACCTCATAATGTTTCGATATAGGTATAAGTTTGTTTATATCAGGATGCTGTCTAAATTTATTGTAAAAATAATTTAAAGCTGAGTTGCTTCTGTTGATATCTAGTCTGTCGTAATTAACCATACTGTAAAGCAGTGATACGTCTATTGCTCCCTGTAGATTAAAGTGATAGAGTAATTTCTTCTTATCTACTGTATATAGTTTATTACATTTATTAAGAAGTTCATAGATACGTTGTTTATCTACATTTAAACCTTCATCATGATTAATTGGAATAATGTAACCGTGAGTGCTTTTAAGCATTCTTATATAAACTGCTACTGTTGTGGTAAGTTTCGGATGAAAAAGGTCGTTAGATGAAATCACATCTACAAAGCAACCTAATTTCATAAGTTTCTCTAAGTGATCTAATTTATTTTCTGCTTCTACTATATAAAACATCTATAACCTTTTGTATAATATAAGAAAAATACTTGAGGCTACAAACTATTAGTAATTATTAAGTGTATTGTTACTCGAATTGCTATTACCCATTGAACTTCCATAAGGGCTACCGTCATTTGAGTCGAAGTACTGGTTACTACCACCTCCACCTCCACCTCCGCCGCCGGATGAAGTTGTTGTATTGCTGGATGTAGTTGGTGTGTTACTGTAGTTAGGCATATCCGAATCTCTCATCCTAGTACCATCAGGCATTATATGAAATCCTTTCATATTTTTCTTTAACTTCTTTTTAAACCTAGGCTTAGGTGTTACTTTAGGTTTGCTTTGCAAATTAGATATCTTTCTTATTATACGAACCTTTTCCATTCTAGGTAGTTCTTCAAATTTATACCCTTTTACATCTGATTGTATATCAACGAATTTATCATACTCTGTTATGAATAAATCTAATCCGTTTAGAATTATAGAAGCTTTTTTTGTATTTTCTTTATTTCTAGTTATAGCACCTTTATATAAGTACCCTTGATTAAAAATATCCTTTATAGGTTTATCTAATATCCACTTTAAATCAGTACCGGAAAGAAACTTTTCTTCTATTTTCTTTATGTATGTTTGTTTTTCTACTTCAAATAACTTAGAGTCCCTATGATCTTTAATATAGTATCTCATAAAAAAACCTTTTTCATAATCCTCTGGGGAGGGGTACACTGGTTCGCTAACTAAGGAATTTTCGTATTTATAATCTGGTAGATGTGGTTCTGAATCATCTTTATATATACGGACAGAATCCTTACTAGGTATATCACCAGTAAAAGTTTTACCGTTATAGAGTTCATGATAGGACCCTTCGTAAGGTTCTCCGTTCGGTTGCATAAATAACCCTGCAGGAGCCATTAACCCTTTTATGTATTTAAATGCTGGTAGCCAAGCCATTGTGTTTATATTTTATTTTACTTGTTTATATTGTTAACTTTCTACCCAAGTACCAGCCTCGGGTAATTCCCATCCTGTTGTCACTGCAGAAGTAGCACCATATGGTCTTCCTGCTAAACGGCTAGCGTTAGAAGGTGCTCCAGTTTTTTCACTTAGTCCCGGATCCCATGCTTGGAAGTGCATATAATCGTAATTCTTTGCTCTACCTAAACTGTAGAATCCATTTCGTTCAAATATATCTTGCACAGCTTTATACTCTGGTTTTGAGAAATATGCTATTGGTGCTGGCATTCCGCTTAATTCATTTTTAGGTTTAAATAAATCAATTGCTATACCAAATGCATGAGTACTCCAGGATGTGCCTCCTCTTTTTTGTCTCTTATTGTAATATCCATGGTACATACTTATTTTCAACTTATCTAATCCTTTTTGACCTCCATAAAAATCTGCTAATTGTGAAAATGCATTTTGCAATGGTGTTGCAACTGATGTATGTACACCCCCAATGGTAGTATGTTTCTCTTTACCATAAAATAAATGTAAACCTTTCGGTATTTCTATTTTAGAGAAAGGTCCTTCTCCTGGTAGACCGTATTTTGCTTTTAAGGCTTCTTGACCTCGTTGATTGACAGCTTTATATGCTTTTAATTCTCTTGCTGCTATTATTCTTCTTGCTTCTTTTTGTTTAGCTAACTTAGACTGTAGCTTTAGAAAAGTAGGGTCTGCTTTTTCTGTGGAAGGTAGGTTGAACATTTTTGTTGTAATTTCAGTTGACCATTTACTATCCCCACCTATCTTATCTGCAAGTCCTGTGATTATAAAACCTACTCTGTTGTGGTAACTTGAAGGAAGAACACTGTTATTGATTCTGAATGCTTCTCCTACTTTTAATCCGCTTATTCCGTCTATAGTCAAACTAAGATTCATTGGAATAATACCTTTATAGGATGCTTTTTTACCTGACTGTCTTATTGATTTTTGATTTAACTTATAGGCTTTTTCGGTATAGCTGGTGTGACTTATTTTAGTATTTTCAAAAGCAGTAATATCTAATTTCTTACTTTTATTATATATTGAATAACAATTAGCTACTTTAGATCCTGCTTCTAATGCATGTTTCTGTGTCTCCTCTTTACTGGCACTGTCATCTTCTACTGGTTTATCTGCAACTCCTGTATATACTGAGTCTTTAAATCTGTCTTTAAGACCCATATTGTATCTAGACATAGAATCTAAGTCGCCATCATTACCGCTGACAGCAGCTGATATTGCTAACATGTTTGTAAGAGCTCCTGATATCTTAGTTTCAAGACTAAAATTTGTTACCAAACTACCTAGCCCTACTAAATCAAGTTCGCTATAGCTGTCTCCGCTTGATTTTTCCGGATCATAGTAGTCTCTATCAACTACTCGCCATTCATTAACTCTTTTATCTAAATCTAAATCTAAATTATTAATACTTCCTTGATTTGAATTTAATTTTCCTAGTACAGTTTTAAGAAAAGAGAATACATTTATATCTGCTGTATTATCTTTACCTTTATAAAGGCTTTCAACTAACTCTATAATGTAATCTATGTTAATTAGAATGTGGTAAATGTTGGTAGATTCTAGTTTATCACCTGAAATTTCATTAGGCATTTGTACAGATTGGTCTGTATAGGCTCCGTATAGCTCTAGGTCAGACATGTACACTCCTTTTTCACTTTTAAAAGGTAACATACTGATTAACGGATTTAATGCTACATGCCCAGGAAATGTTATATACCCACAGGAGTGTTTATTTTCGTATCGTTTTGTTCTAAAGGATGTTTCTTTTTCTCCCTTTTCATTTTCTATTACACAGAAATTATTTATTAACGTTAGTAGTGTACCCAGTGTCATAAATTTGAAGTCATTATCATACTTTCTACCTACTTTATATTTAGAATTTTCATCAGCTTGTGTTTCCAAGCCTTCAACGTTAAACCTATTACTCGAAGTAACTATAAACTCGTCTTTATCAAACTCGCCGTCTATATCTAATAAGTACTTCTCTGCAAAAGCATCTCTTTGTGTCCCTTTTAAAGCTTTCAAACCTTTTAGGAATGTAAACTCAGGCATTTTAGAAGGAGTAGATGTTGAAAATGAATTTAACCCACTATCAGAATTATCTTCCATCAAAAGTTTTAGTGATTCTACTATTTCACCTCTTGCCTGTATCTGTATACTGCAGTCAAAACCTCCGTCAGTATTATAAGACCAGCTGAAATTAACAATTCTTCCTAAAAAACCTGAATAGTTAAAACATGTTTTTAATTCTAACTTATCAATCTCAGCATCAAGCTGTGCTAAGGTTTTACTCCTTTTAAGGTATTCATCAGCTAAGGAGTACTCTAATGTATTTACTTCCAGTTCTTCACTTTCAGAATCTAAAAATGCTGCTGAGCCATATTCTATTAAAATATTAAACCCTGGTCGGAAGTATAATTGTTCCATAGAGTTTAAGTGTTCTAATGACCAAACTTTAAATTGTATATCAGATTTTTTTAGGGTACCGAAAGAACCTTGAGACTGAACCGTAAAGTCAGTTATACCGGGCATTGGTCTATAACCTAAGGTATCGTCATAAGAGTAAGCACCGTTATGATCTAAAAAATTACCTCTTAATTCTAAACCTTCTCTAAGCTCAAAACTACGTTTACCGTCAGTTGCGGTTTGTGGTTTAAGCACTCCGCCCTGAAGTACAAAATTAGAAGCTAATTCTTCTGAGTAAATATCTTTTTCAGCTGTATCTCCTGTTACTGCTGCTTCTGGAGCTGCTGTTATGGTGCCTACTTTAGTGTCTACTCCGGATACCACTCTTACCCATGCTCCTTTATTATGCTGTAACATGTTTCTTTGTACAACTCTAGAGTCCTGTTTAAGTACTGCTTTTCTAGCTTCTAGTTGTTTGTAGACAGCTTTTTCTATCGGTATTCCAAATGCTTTTTTCATTACCTATTGCTGTTAATTTCCTCATAAAGTTTTAATACGTTAAATGGATTTGCTGGTATTCTAAGTTGTATTCCAGCACGCACAACTAATGAATCTTTTTTTGTGTTATTTACACCGGCGATAATCCACCATAAACTTGGATTGTTGTAAAACTGTAGAGCTAAAGTATCATACCTATCACCAGCTGAGGTAATAACGTATATATCTTCTGAGTCAAGTGGTATTTCAGGGAATACTGTGTTACTGTAGTACCTATTGCCGCTTGAGTCTCTGTTTATCTGTATGTCTTTGTATCTATTCATTATACTAAGTCAACTGTTTTTTGTTCTTTTGCTGGTTGTGCTAACATGTTTCCTTGGTCATTTATAAATTGACTTCCGAATGTAGTGTTAAATTTATGTACAGGAGTAAAGGAACAATTAACATCTAGTATATGAAAAAGCTCTTTATCGTATTTTCTACCTTCTTCGTCGTTTCCTCCATTTTGATTTCTTCCACCTACTGGGTAATCTGTATTCCATGATAGACCTACGGAGGTTAAAAATCCTGTTTGATTTACTAAATAATCACCTACTGTTAATGCTACAAAATTACCTCTCATGTAGCTTGAACCAACATACGTAGGTGCTAAAGAACCTGCTAAAAGATTTAATTTATCATACATTGGTTGTAATTCTTGTGAAGATAGTGCTGCTACTTTAAAAGAAAAGGATATTGCACGTCCGAATCCACCGTATGTACTAAAATCTTCTGCTCTTCCAATGTATTTAAAGCTGTTCCAATTTGCAGTATAGTCGTCTTGAAAAGAGTCTAAAAAAGCTCTAAACTGTAAATGTGTTACAATTGGTTCTGCTCCTTCAGTAGTTCCTGGGGTTACTATCTTAAATCTAAATTTAATTAAATCGTCGTATATTTTATCAGTATCAGTTTTTTCTTCTGCATTTTCTATTGAAGAAGTATGTGGTGCTTTTGCAGTAATCGTATCAAAAGGTTTTGATGGATCATCTATTTGGAAACTACTACTTTGTAATAGAAAGTTACTATGGCTTTTATTTGTAGATACTGAGCTGTAGTTTTCTAATGTAATATCCTCAAAAGAACCGTCTTCTAAGATTGGGAAAGTTTCATTTTTTAAGGCAGATGATAGTTTTTCTGATCTTGATAGTGTATTTCCTGTTCCAGAGATTGCTTTACTAAAGTAGTCTAATACTAAGTTACTATTATTTGCTTCAAAGTCACCTGTCTTTTCAATTACCCCGATAGTTTTTATATTACCGTCTTGGTTCCTGTTATTTTTATATTCTATATGACCTCTTACTCCTTTTAGGTACCCTAACTTACCAGAAAATCCTTCTACGAAATGTAAACCAGTACCACTTACCGGTACTTGTGCTAAAGTAGACGCTAACTGTTTTACAGTCCCTCCTAATCCTCTTAGTAGTTTACCAGCTGCTGTTTTATCTTTATTCTTAGTCGCTATACTCTGTTCTAGAGTATTAAGCATAGCTTGGTTAGCAGCAAATTTCAATCCTGCTGGGGTTGTAGTAAGTAGTTTAGTTATTCTTTTTAGATCATCTACCCTTTTAGTAGCTTCCAGGTGTATACCGTCTGGGCTTGGATTATTATTGATGTTCTTTATTACTAAAGGTTCATCTGATCCAAACTCACCATAAGTTAACGACTTAAGATCTGTCTGTATATCTATTAACGGCATTTTATTGAGTTAAATTTAACTTCTATCTGTACTGTTCGATCCTGTACCATCTATTGCTCTAGCTTTAATTCCTTTTTCAGGTAAGTTATCTAGATAGTTGTTAGCTGGTTTTTTCCCTTTTAAACTCAATTGAGACTGTTGAGCCAGTATATCTGGTTTGTCAGTAATTGATGAATTATTGTGCAAGGTAGATGTTTTAAGTGCTCCAGGCATTTTAGAAGGTGTTCCTCCCTTAAGTCCTAAAACAGATTCTTTTACTTTTGATAATAGTGACATAGTGTATGTGTTTTAATATAAATAGTTATTAATTGCTAAGTTTTGAATTTAATACTAAGGTTTGTCCGACTTTTGATCCATCTAGATATACATCTCCTCCGGCACTGACGATAGAGATAAGTTGTTCCAGTAACTTTTCTACGTTACCTCCTAATTTTGTACCTCCTGCCATCGTCAGAGTATCTTCACCTAAAGGTTTTAATGTAAAATCACCTACTGTACCCTCTGTAGCTTCTGGTCCTCTAGATTTAGCTTTAGATATATCCCTCATTGCTAATGCAGCATCAATCCCTACAGAGGCTGCTGTTCCAACTCCTGGTATAATACTAGCTGCACCTGATGCTAATTCCATTGCTGCACCGGCATAATCGCCTTTTGCTGCTCTACCTATTGCAAAACCGATTCCTGCTAATGCTCCAATAATAGGTATCTTTTTTAGTATACTCTTTCCTGCAGCTTTAGCTCCAATTTTAGCGCCTACCTTCAGCATCCCCTTTCCACCTGTTTTAGCAGCTGTTTTAGCAGCTGTTTTACTTGCTGCTTTGCCGCCCATTCCCAACATAGATTTAAGGCCTTTGGCTCCTGAGGTTAGTTTTTTAAATGTTTTTACTAATCCTCTGAATTTCTTAAATATACTAAGTGCACCTATTGCACCAATAATTGTTAGTACTGTACCTGCAGACCCTGAAATACTTGAGAACATATTTGCTATCTTATTTAATGGGTCCCCTAAACCCATTACAGCCTCTTTCATTTGCTGTTGAAGTTCTAATTGAGCTTCAGCCATACTCTGATTATTTAACTGTCTTATCAGTTCATCATTTCCAGCATCGTCCATTAGTTTAGCTTTTGCTGCTTCTTTAGCAGCACCTTCTTTCATTAAGGAAACTTCTTTGTATCTTTGTCTTATTGCTGCGTCGAGACCTTTACTCTGGTCTCCTCCAAGGTTTTTAATAGCTTCTTGTTTCTGTAGAGATTCTGCTACTTCCTCTCTAGTCATTCCCATAGCTTTAGCAAGAGATTCCTGTTGTATAACATTAAGTTTACCAAACTCTTCTGCGGAACCTAGATTTTTAGCCAATTCAGCTGCTAATGTTGCTTGGTCTCCGGATAATGCTGCTGCTCTTGCTTTATCTAAGTTTAGGTCTCTACCTAAAAGTAATTCAGCTTCCATTTCTGCTGCAATACTAGATTCAAAGTCTAATAAGTTAGAACCGGCGCTATCTAATTGACTGAAGCTTAGGCCTAATTTTCTAGCCTGGTAAGCTGCTTTTGCTATTCCGCCTGGAAATTTAGACGTGGTAAGTTGGGTTGCTGCAGATGCTCCTGCAACATCCTTCATAATATCTTGATATCTTATAGCAGATTTATTATTAATATTTTGAAATTTAACCTGTTCTATTATACCCGTTGAAACTTTCTTTAAATCCTGACCCGTAGAAGCAGAGAATTTAGCTAGATCACCTGCTTGTTCTGCGCTTAGACCTAATTTTGTAGTCATTGTAGATATAGTAGTAAGGGTATCATTGGATAAGTCTGCTTGTATTCCAAATTGAGCAGATATATCACTGTTTGCTTTAAGAATATCTTTACCTGTTAGAGATTTAGTTGCTGATCCAAGTTTATTAAATCTGTCGTTTAGAGCTTGTGCTGATTCTCTTGACATGTTTAGATTCCTTGATAGGTCGGTTATTCTTTGATTACCTTCTTTAAATCCTGCAAATATAGTTGCACCTGCAAAAGCGGCTGCTGCTTTTGTACCGGCTTTAGCAATTGATTTAAAACCTGCGATGCTTACATTTTTCCCTTCTACTCCTGCAGCTCTTGCATTTTCTGCTCCAGTTTTAAAATCACTAAAGAGTTTACCTAGTACAGGTATATCCTTAGTAAAATCATTCATAGTATCAAAGAACTTAGTATCTTTGTTTAACTTTTCGTTAACATCTTCAATCTTATCAAATGTCTTAAGTAGAACCTTAGCATTATCTACTGCTCCTCCTAAAGATTCTGCTGATTTCTGTAACTGTTCTGCTTCCTTTTCGGTTGCATTAGCTGCTTTTTCCATTAAAACAGCTATTTTTGATTCCATAGCTTGTATAGAACCTTTAACTGCTGCTTGTTTTTTTAGAAGAACATGTGTTTTCTTTTTATCTTTTAAATCATCAGCTGTAAACTTAGCAATTTCTCCAGCGTACTTACTTGCTTGTTTTGTAAGATTCTGAGCTGATTTTATTTCACCATTGAACTCTTTAGAACCTTTAGCTACGTTTCCAATGTGGGTGGATAAACTAATTAAATGTTGACCAGCTTCTTCTGCTTCTTTTGAAAATTGTTTTACTTGTTCAGCAGCGGTACCCATTTCTTGAGCTATTTGCTTAGCATTCTTAGCATTCTCAGGATTTATGTTAGTTTCTTCAGGCATCTATAGTAAGTTATTTAATATAAATAGCAAAGGCCTCTTTTATTTAGAAGCCTTTGTTGTATATGCTGGTTTTATATTAGGTTTTGCTATTTGAGGAGTACTTGATTGCGTTGGGGCTGGTTCTACTTTTTGTGATTCAAAATGTTCTTTAATTTTATTGAATGTAAACTTTCTTAACCAAATAGGCATATTATATACCGTATTCCAGTCGTAACCTCCGTTTCCATTAAAAACTATTTCATGTATAGAAGTGAATACACTTAACCTATACGCCTGAGTCAGGCCAAAAAAAGTTAAGCCCAATGGGCAATTCAACTTCCTCCTCTCCTCCATCGTCATCCGATAGTTTAAATTTCATGTTAATATCTGGGTTTATCTTAGTATACTCTTTTCTTAGAGCTCTAGCATCCTTAGCTAAAAGGTAGTTATCTACAAAAGATCTAATATCTTTTTGTTCAGTTTGTCCGTTTATAGAAGTTATAATCCTCTTCAACCTGGTAGTAACCTCAGGAGATGCATTTTTATTAAGTTTCTTTAAGCCTACTAATTCTCTTTCGATACTTTTCTCATCACTGTGATTTAAAAGCTTAAAGGTAAGGGTATTACCGGTTGTAGGTAGATCAAATGCAAATTCATTTTTACCTTCTTTAATTACTTTTTCGTCTAAGTACTTAAGATCTAGTGTAGATAAGTCCACTGTTTGTTGTCCACCGTAGTTGAATACGTAATCTTTACCGTACGATAAAATTCTAGCTGCAAACATTATTGCATTCTTATCTCCTACTAGCAATTGATTATAATCAACTCCTTCTGTAATTATA
>Ga0209634_1000904_pt1 | contig 22330 bp, 32 predicted proteins | sample LinPmetageLP40_FD_184043 | JGI IMG/M metagenome (GOLD analysis project Ga0209634, IMG submission 184043) | Marine viral communities from the Pacific Ocean - LP-40 (SPAdes) (version 2) | ecosystem: Environmental > Aquatic > Marine > Oceanic | place: Pacific Ocean | collected 2010-08-26 | reverse complement strand
TAGAGTTCAGTAACGTAGAGGATGTTATTAAAGAATGCCCAGAACTTGATGAGGAATTTGGTATAAATGAATTGACACTTGAAAAAGAATTGTGGTGATATGGAGAAACCTAATGAATAGATTTATTATGTCCGATTTAATGGACAATATAATAGGTGTGATAATTGTGTTTCACATTGCATTGTTGCTTATCCTTGAGGTAGCACTTTTTGTGGAGTATCTAACATGAATAGATTACTAAATCGCTATACCCCCAATAAGCTAATAGATATATATAGCACTTTGGGGGAATAGCAGCAGGTAATTCATATGTTTGTAATAAAGGAGAATGAAATGACAACAGTAATTAGTACAGTAGTAATTAATAAAGAACAGTATGGACACTTACTAGTAGAGGATGTAACAGAGACACTAGGATTACTACCTGTGTGGGTACAAGAATTTAATATACTAGGTGAGGATGACATTGTGAATTTTATGCGAGATAAATATCAATGGGGTTTGTATAAATTTAATGGTGCTGTTACTGAGAGTGGCGCATACAAATCAGAGTATGATGAGGATGAGGATTTGGATTACATAGCTAAGATGAAAACAAAAGAGGGTACAGTTTATTTCTATCCCTATGCTATTACAGCATTGCCTACACCTGATGGATACTATATAACAAGGATGGATTAGAGGTGAACATGATTAAAAAGATACTCACATTCTGGATGAACAAGAATGAGATGCAAGACCCAAGCATGGACAACGTGTTACGATTTGCTATCATGTTTGTGTTTGGCTGCGGTGCATATGTAGTTGTAATGGAACTTATAAAGAAAGGATGGTAGCTCGATGAAGGAAGAATATATTTTAGTGATGTGGTATGACTATAAAGGTTTTAGAGAAACAGGAGAAGGAGATTACTACGAAACTAGAGATGGATATCAACATTTTAGTACTCAAGATAAGATGTTACAATACCTTAAAAAGAATATTAAATTTGAGGGCGGTAAAAAAACACCATACAAAACAGTAAAAGAATTTTGTGATGCCTTTCAATTTATAGTATATGAAAGGATACTATAATGAATAGTAAAAGAATGTATTATTATTATAATAGTAGCATAACGAACGAGACTAACCCTGTTATTGTTTACAGACTTGCACCAACACTGCAATCAATAAGTAAACAGGTTAGAGATTTAAAAAAACTATACCCTAAAAAATATAAAAGTAATGATATTATAAAAGTTTTTACCCAAGAAACAGGGGATGGTGATTTAGTTTTATTTGGTAGCTACATATTTAAAAAAGTTGGATTAACTAAATGTGATAAGGAAGTTTCTGTTGTATCAGTAACAAGGAGAACAATGTAATGGATGAAGATTTATTAAATATCATAGACACACTTGAGAGCAGCTATGATTCTTGGAGACAACAAGTTGTAGGTATATTAGATGAGGAAGATACAGAGATTATAAAGGAGACAACGAATGGTAGTAATTAAATTGGACGCTGCTTCAGAAGAAGAATTAGATAATAAATTAAATATATATTTTGATACCTATCCAAGAGAAGGATACATGACAAGAGTTTCTGATACATATTATGACCACTTTACAAACAAGCATGTTACAATAGTAACACGACTACAGAGTTGTGATTAAGTGATACAGGAACTTGTAGTAATTTATATATGGATATGTATAGGCTATGCATTATATAGGAGTACATTATGACATTAACAATATTGATAGAACAGTATAAAAGTTCTATAGAATACAAAGAGTTACGCAAAGAAACTAAACAACATTATAGATATATGATTAGTTGTATAACTAAATACTTTGGAGATGAATCAGATGTCAATCTTTTGACAACAAAGAAAGCTAAACTTGCCTACGACTTCTGGTGTAGTATGGGAGTTTCATACGCCAACCACATAATAGGTGTAGCAAATATAGTTATGAACTATGCAGTTCGTATGGAAGATGTAAGCACTAACCCATTTGCTTCTGTCAAGAAGAGGTCAACTAAAAGTAGAAAAATTGTTTGGACACCTGAACAAGTAAAGCAACTGCTCGACTACGCATATAGTGATTACAAGTGGCGCAACCTTGGACTGATTGCACAGATGGCATACGAATGGTGTCAACGTATAGGTGATATGCGTGTTCTTACATGGGATAGTATAACCTTTGATAAGAAGAGGTGTTCCATTGAGCAGAGTAAACGTAGAGCAGAAGTATTCTTGCCTATAAGTGACGGCTTATTGGAGATGCTTGTGCAGCAACACGATGACTTTGGTTTTCAAAAGTACATTGTGCCTAGACCTAGCCCTTACAAGGGAGAATATATACCCTATAGTATGTTCAAGATGTCTAAATTTTCCCGGCAGTTAATAGATGAAGCAGGTTTGCCAAGAGAGTTGAGGCTGTCTGACTTACGCAGAACAGGCACAACAGAAATGGTTGAAGCAGGTGTCGGCATTGCACAAATCATGTCGGTTACAGGACATAGTAATCCACAAAGTGTGAAGCCGTACATAAAAAATACTTTTGATAGTGCAAATTATGCATTGACAGCAAGACAAAATCGTGATACATAACATTAAATGCCGACAACAAAGGAGAATAATATATAATGTTAAATATATTAAATGATATAGATGTTGGTATAGGTGAAACAGTTAGAACTAACTGCCCGGTATGTAAAGGTTATAATACTTTTACTATTACTAATGACATGGGCAAGCTGATGTGGAATTGTTACAAGGCTAGTTGTAATGTAAAAGGAAACGAGAAGACCCGACTATCTGTTTCACAAATGCAAAGTAAAAAAGATAATAAAAAAGAATTTAGTATGCCTGATTTCATTGTTCCTCATAGGAATAGAGGACACGTATTAGATTTCTTACATCGGTGGAATATAGTTTATGCCGTAGAAAATGTTCTGTACGATGTTAGAGAAGATAGAGTAGTGTTTCCTGTAATGAATGATGGTATTCCTGTTGACGCTACTGGTAGAGCGTTGGCAGGGTGGCGACAGCCTAAGTGGAAGCGATATGGTTTCTCTCCTTTCCCATATCGTTATGGCTCTGGTGATGTCGCAGTGGTGGTTGAGGACTGTGTTAGTGCTGTAGTGGCAGGTAATGTGAATGGTTTTGTTGGGGTCGCGTTACTTGGGACAACTTTGTTGGAACAACATAAGCAGATACTTTCACAGTTCTCAACTGTTTTAGTAGCTCTTGACCCTGATGCCCTAACAAAAGCTGTCAAGATGAAGAAAGATATATCAAACTCTAAGCTGCTAAGATTAAACAATGACTTAAAGTACCAACGAAAGGATGATATTAATATGATGAAAAGATTGGGGGGTATGTAGTGGAGCAGATACTATTACGTACCCTAATGAATAAAGATTTTTATGACAATAATAAGGGAGATAAGTGTCCAGATACTTTGTTTTCTACAGACTGTAAGAAAGTGAAGAAGGTTATTGATAAAATGATTAGTACATATAGGCGTGACTTACACCCCGAAGAAGTACATATGTTTTTTATATCAGAAAATCCATCTCTTACTACTGCACAGATGCATCAGTTTGATGCGCTATTTCATTCAATACAGAACCAACAGCCTATGGGTAATGATGTAGCCAATGATATTATGTCAAATCTATTTCGTAAGCAAGTAGGAGATGAACTAGTTAACTTGGCAGTGGATTTATCCAACGGTGACATTACAACTCTACAACCTTTAAAGGACTTGATACATAAGTATAATGATGACTTCACACCAATGACTACGGTAGAATGGGAAGACATTTCTTTCAAGACATTAATGGAAATGCGTAGCAAAGATTCAAGATGGAAGTTTAATTTACCTACATTGGCACAGGTAGTTCCCGGAATAAATGCAGGACAACTTATAGAGATAGGAGCAAGACCGAACACAGGTAAGACATCCTTTCATGCTAGTCTGTTGGCATCACCGGGGGGTTTTATTGAGCAAGGAGCAAAATGTATGGTTCTTGTTAATGAAGAAAAGTATAATCGTGTTATGGATAGATACGTAACTTGTGTGTCAGGTATCGCAGATAATCAAATAGTAAGCAGACAAGACGAAGCAGATAAGATGTATAGCACAATAGAGAATATGCTATGGGTAAAAGATAGTACAGGAGAATATATGGATTGGGTAGAGAGAGTATGTAAATCATACAAACCTGACATAGTTGTACTAGATATGGGTGATAAGTTTGCAAAGACTAATTCTAATATTAGGCAGGATGAAGCACTTAAAGCTAACGTAATACAGGCACGACAGATAGGAAAGGAACAAAACTGTGCCATATTTTATATGTCTCAACTATCAGCAGAAGCTGAAGGTAAGATAATCTTAAATCAAAGTATGATGGAAGGTTCTAAAACAGGTAAAGCAGCAGAAGCAGATTTGATGGTGCTTATTGCTTGCAATCCTGATGTGGGGGGTAAGACAAATCCTAATGATTCTTCACAGAGACACTTGAACATTGTAAAAAATAAATTGTCTGGTTGGCATGGTAGAATTATATGCAACCTAGATTTTATGACAGGAAGGTATGAAGTATAATGATGACAATTATTGGAGTAGTATTGGTAGCCTTGTTTAGTAATGAGAATGCCACATTTATTAAGGCCGTAGAAGAAAATAGAAACAACGGTTATACATGGGAGTATGTTGGTAAACAAGATATACAAAATGTAAAGCTGTCTTTACCATTAGGTGATAAGATATACTTTAAACACACAAAGGAGTAAGTATGAAACTAACACTTGACATAGAAACCAACACACAAAAGAGGGATGGGAACTTACACCTAGACCCTTTTGAACCTGACAACTCTCTTGTGATGGTGGGTATGAAAACAGATACTGGTGAAGAGTATGTGTATACTTTTGACCATGTAGAATCTACTGACGTACAGCCTCATCAAGATGTTCAATCATTTCTTGACAAAGCTACCGTTTTAATTTGCCATAATGCATCTTACGAATTACAATGGTTGTGGCAGTGTGGTTTTAAATATGATGGTGCAGTATGGGATACTATGCTTGTAGAATATGTATTGCAACGCGGTATTAAGTTACCCCTATCCCTTGCGGCATGTGCTGAAAGACACGACTTAACACGCAAGAAGGGTACACTAAAAGAATATTATGCTAAAGGTTTAAACACTAATGACATTCCGCTTGATGAACTATCAGACTATTGTTTGACTGATGTAAAAGCAACTCAAGAACTATGTGATTTACAATGGAAAAAATTAAATACAAAAGAATATTCTATCCTGCTAGATACCGTTGTATTGACTAATGAGTTTTGCAAGGTTCTTGCAGATACATATTGTAATGGTATCAAAGTTGATACTAATACTCTCAATGAAGTTAGAAAAGAATTTGAGAAAGAAAAAGAGCAACTAATTACAGAATTACAAAAAGATGTACACGATTTAATGGGCGATACTAAAATAAATCTTAGTAGTCCAGAACAATTATCTTGGGTAGTTTATTCTAGGAAGCCAAGAGATAAAAATGTATGGGCTAATTCTTATAGTGAGTATATGAAAGATAAAGAATGGCGTGATTTAGTTAGGCTTTCCACCGACACAATAAGTAAAACATCGGCTAGAAAGTGTAACACCTGTAATGGTACAGGGTATATACGTAAGACTAAGAAGAATGGTACACCGTATTCTAAAGATAATAAGTGTTCTGTTTGTTATGCAGAAGGTTTTATATATGAAAATAATAAACAAATAGCAGGTCTAAAGTTTACTGCTCCTTCATCTAAGTGGGCTAGTGCAAACGGTTTTAGTACAGGTAAAGAAAATCTAAAGCATTTACAAGGGGTAGCTAAATCAAAGGGTATGGAACAGGCTGAACAATTCTTGTCTAAGGTTATTCGTTTGAGTGCTATTTCATCTTACATATCTACGTTTGTAAACGGTATTGAAACATACACAAAGCCTGATGGTAAATTGCATGTAAACTTATTACAGCATAGAACAGCAACAGGCAGACTATCCGGGGCTAGTCCTAACATGCAGAACATGCCTCGTGGTGGTACGTTTCCAGTAAAGAAAGTATTTATTTCACGCTGGGATAATGGTAAAATTATGGAAGCAGACTTTGCACAACTAGAGTTTCGTGTGGCAGCATTCCTTTCACAAGATGAGGTAGCAATTGAAGAAATTAAAACAGGTTTTGATGTACATAGTTACACTGCTCAATTTATTACTGACGCTGGTGAGGAAACTACTAGGAATGAAGCGAAGCCAGACACCTTCGCACCACTGTACGGAGCAACAGGATATGGACGAACACCAGCTAAAGCCGCCTACTACGAACACTTCGGTTACAAGTATAAAGGAATCACACTATGGCACACCAGACTGGCTGAAGAGGCTTTAACACACAGGCGTATTACCATACCATCAGGTAGGCAGTATTCATTTCCTAATGTACAACGTAGATTAAATGGTGGTGTAACTTACTTTACAAACATTAAAAATTATCCAGTGCAAGGTTTTGCTACAGCAGATATAGTTCCCATTGCTATGATACACATACATAGTTTGTTAAAACCTTTTAAGTCTTGTATAGTTAATACAGTGCATGACAGTGTAGTAATTGACATACATCCAAATGAAGAAAGAGAAGTAATAGAAATAATAAGTAAAACAAATGCACAATTAGGAGATTTAATCAATACTAAGTGGGGTATAAAGTTTAATGTTCCTTTATTATTAGAAGCAAAAATAGGTTCGAATTGGCTTGACACAAAAGACGTTGTGTGATATACCTACCAACTCAATTACAGTATAGGAGATATAATAGATGAGTGATAACTTAACAGTAATAAATACAAATGATTATGCAGCAATGGCTAAGATGATGGGTATGGCCTATGATACAGGGGATAGCAAATCTTCTTTAGCACGACTAAGAGTAAACAAAAAACCATTGTTTGCTGAGACAGAAGTAAATGGTAAGATGGTCAAAGTAGAAGTGCAATCTGGTGGGTTTGCATTAGAGAATGGTACAACTGTATTTGCAGAAGAAGCAGTGATACGACCTTTTGTTCAACGCTTTATGTATCAGAAGTATGTACAAGAAGATAATACGTATGTTAAAACTTTGATGTCTGATAATGCTAACATGGATTTAAAAGACACGAAGGGGGGATTTAATTGTGGAAAACTCTCTGGTTATGTTGAAGACTTCAATGCCCTATCTAAGGCTGAAAAAGATTTACTGCGCTCTATCCAACGTACACGAGTTATATATGGCACAGTAACTATGGAAAAATCTGTTACTGAAGATGGTGATGCACACCCAATAGAGAATGTTCCGTTTGTATGGGATGTAAGTACGAAGGAAGGTTTTAAACTTATGGGTGGCATATTTAGTAAGTTAAATAAAATGAAACGTCTGCCTATGTTACATAATATATCTCTTAAAACTGAATCAAGAGATTTACCGACAGGCAATTCATACTTTGTACCTATTCCTGAATTAGAAATGCAATCGTCTATTGAGTTATCAGACGATGACCAAGGCTTGTTCTCTAGCTTTATGGAAGCTATTGAAACACATAATGAATATGTACATAGTGAGTGGAATAAACATAATATGCCAGAAGAAGTTGATGGTTTTGTAGATGTTGTAGATGTAGAGAATGCTACATGAATCACCGAGGGGAGATAGCTTTACATCAGTTCTTGGAAAAGGCTGTTAAAAGAAAAAGCACTATATCAAAAGATGTAGCATCTCAAATCTCACAAGATGTATATGATGCAGTAATTAAACAGTTTGGGGAAAACAAACCAAGAGAGTTTAGACTTCGTATGTCTAATGTAGGTAGACCTTATTGCCAACTATGGTTTGAAAAGAATAAACCAGAGACTGCTCTACCAAAACCTACAACATTTATTATGAACATGCTACTTGGTGACATTGTTGAAGCAGTTTTTAAAGGGTTATTAAAAGAAGCAAGAGTAGACTATAAGGATTCGGACACTGTTAAGTTGTCAGTTGATGATGATACTATTACTGGTACATACGATATCGTTATTGATGATGCTGTGGATGATATTAAATCTGCTTCTGATTGGTCTTACAAAAACAAGTTCTTATGTTTTGATACACTAAAATCTAGTGACCCTTTTGGCTACATAGGACAACTTGCAGGTTATGCTAAAGCATCGGGATTAAAAGCAGGTGGTTGGTGGGTAGTGAACAAAGCCAATGGGGAGTTTAAATACATACCTGCTAGTGGTATAGATGTTGAAGAAGAACTTAATAAGATAAAAACAATAAACAAAAAACTAAAAGAAAATAAGTTCGAGAGATGCTTTGAGCCACAGATTGAAACCTTTAGAAGTAAGCCTACAGGAAACAAAGTTCTAGGTACAGAGTGTGGTTTTTGTGACTACAGATTTAGTTGTTGGCCTACTTTAAAAGAATTACCTGCTGTAAAGTCTCAAGCTAAAGAACCTAAGATTGTTAATTATGTAGAGTTAGCACATGAGTATCAAGTTGCGTAAATCCTCACGCTACAAACAGAATAGGTTAGCACTTAAACACGGTTATAGAAGTGGGTTAGAACTCACTAACGCAGATAGACTTACAAAATTAAATATCAAGTTTGAATACGAAAGTATTAAGATTCAATGGGAAGACCTAACTTACAGAACTTACACACCTGACTTTGTATTAGACAATGGTATAATAATTGAGACAAAAGGTTTCTTTACTACACAAGACAGAAGAAAACATAAGGAAATAAGCAAACAACATCCTGCTTTAGATATAAGATTTGTGTTTACAAATAGTAAAAGAAAACTACGCAAGGGTGCAAAGTCTACTTATGCTGAATGGTGTACTAAATATAACTTTAAATATTACGATAGAATAATACCTGAAGATTGGTTAAAAGAAAAGGGTAAAAATAAACACTCAAAGTTTATTTCTTTTCCACTTAATAAAATAGAAAGGAAAATAAAATAATGGAACAAAACTTAGAACTCGGAGAGAAAGATTTTTGCATACATGTTAAGCCTATCTTTAACAAAAAAAATATTTGGAGTGGTGACGTAGATGTAACTGCTATATATCCACCAAAAGCTGTATTGACAACAGAAGCATATGCTGGTATAGATGTCTTTGTAAAAATGATGGTATCTTCTGTGGCTGTTATGGAAATAGACACTCATGTTCGTGAAGCTATCCATCGCTATGTAGCGGAACACTATCCAGAAGACTTTGAGATTATGTTAGAGGCGTATAATGATGATGTTAAAATGGTAGACATTGAATACACAGATGGTAATGTCATTAAACTAAACTTTAAAAAAGATACAGAGTAGAATACGTAAGATGACACATGTAGGACATGAAGAGTTTATGAAAAATAAAAGAAAAGAACTAGATGCCTTAGAGCGTTTCGACATAGTTAATAAACCTGCCCATTACGCTCAGTATATTATTGAACCTGTTACATTTATAATGAGAAATGACTTACCATATTATAAAGGCAATTGTATAAAGTATATTTGCCGGGCAGGAGACAAAAAGTATGAAGGATTATCGTTACTAGAATCTGAAAAATTAGATATACAAAAAATGATTAGGTATGGTCAGATGCGTATCAATCAAATAGACGGTAAAGATGTGTTGTAATTATGATAGTTAAAGTATACATTACCTTAGAAGTAGATGAAGACGATTATCAAATACCTGCTGATGAAAATCCATCTGAAGAAATAAGAGAACTACTGCGTGATATATTGTATGATGTAGATGGACTGACAATAAAATATATAAAAACAAAAATGGAGAAGAATACATGATAAGCAACCTTTTACCTACAGATTATCAAAACTTTATTGCATTGTCTCGCTATGCTAGATGGAAAGAAGATGAACAAAGACGTGAGACATGGGGTGAGACAGTAACACGTTACTTTGATTACATGACTAAGCATTTAAAAGATACCTGTAACTTTGAGTTGTCTCGTTCATTACGTAACGAACTTGAAGAAGCAGTGCTTGAGCAACGTATAATGCCAAGCATGAGAGCATTGATGACATCAGGACCTGCCCTAGACAGATGCCACGTAGGTGGTTATAATTGTTCTTATGTACCTGTAGACAGCCCTAGAGCATTTGATGAGACAATGTACATCCTAATGTGTGGCACAGGTGTAGGCTTCTCTGTGGAGCGTAATGCAGTAGACAAGTTGCCCTCAGTTAATGAACACCTTGAGTACAGCGACACAGTAATCAAGGTTGGTGACAGTAGACCGGGATGGTCAAAGGCTCTACGTGAACTGATTGCTATGCTGTATGCCGGGCAAATACCAAAGTGGGATGTATCAGAGGTACGTCCAGCAGGTGCAAGGCTAAAGACATTTGGTGGTAGAGCATCAGGACCACAGCCTTTGATTGAGTTGTTTAACTTCTGTATTGAGAAGTTCAAGGGTGCAACAGGACGTAGGCTGTATCCTATTGAGTGTCACGATATCATGTGTAAGATTGGTGAGGTTGTAGTTGTGGGTGGTGTAAGACGTTCAGCACTTATCAGCTTATCTAATCTTAATGATGACCAGATGGCACACGCTAAGTCAGGTCAGTGGTGGGAGAATGAAGGACAACGTGCGTTAGCTAATAACTCTGTAGCGTACAAAGAGAAGCCACAGATGGGTACATTCATGCGTGAGTGGCTATCATTGTATAATAGCAAGTCTGGTGAGCGTGGTATATTTAATCGTCAGTCTGCTGTTAAACAAGCAGCAAAGAATGGAAGACGTAAATTACATAATACACCTATGCTTGACGACACAGATTCGCATTACACTATGCATCCTCACAGAGATGCGTCAAGCTACATTAACTTTGGTTGCAATCCTTGTAGTGAAATTATTTTACGACCCTACCAATTCTGTAACCTGTCTGAGGTAGTGGCACGTTCATCTGATAATGTAGATTCATTACGTAAGAAAGTACATCTTGCTACAATACTAGGCACTTTCCAATCCACTTTGACAGACTTTAAATACTTACGTAGCATATGGAAAAAGAACACGGAAGAAGAAAGACTACTAGGTGTGTCTCTTACTGGTATCTTAGACAATCAAATACTCTCAGGTAAGAGTGGTACGTATGGTCCTAATATTAGTGGGATACTAGAAGAACTAAAAGCTGCAGCTGTAGAGACAAATAAAATTTTTGCTGAACAGTTAGGCATACCACAATCTACTGCTATCACTTGTGTCAAGCCAAGTGGAACGGTCAGCCAACTTGTTGATAGTGCATCAGGCATTCACGCCAGACACAATCCATACTATGTTCGTACTGTTCGTGGAGATAATAAAGACCCACTAACACAGTTCTTAACTGCACAAGGGATACCATCAGAGCCTGACGTTATGAAACCTGACAGCACAACAGTGTTTAGCTTTCCTATGAAGTCACCTTCTGGTGCAGTTACACGCACTGACATGACAGCTATTGAGCAGTTAGACTTATGGTTACTATATCAACGTCACTGGTGTGAGCATAAGCCATCTGTTACAATCTCTGTGAAGGAGAATGAATGGATGGAAGTAGGTTCATGGGTGTATGAGAACTTTGATGAGGTATCAGGCATTAGCTTCTTACCATTCAGTGAGCATACATATCAGCAAGCACCTTATCAGGACATTGACAAGGACAAGTACACAGAGTTGTTTGCACGTATGCCAGACACAGTTGACTGGTCTTTGTTACCTGAGTTTGAGAAAGAAGATAACACATCTGGTGGACGTGAGTTAGCCTGTTCAGCAGGGGTATGTGAAGTCGTAGATTTGACTGCGGCATGAAGTAGGAGATACAATGAAAGAAGTAGATAACGATATTATTATTATTATAATGTGTATTGTAATGATAGTAATACTTAATATAATATAAGACAATAAGCAGTATATGAGGTAGATACGGCTAGGGTGAGCTAGTGTACATAATAGCCCTTACGTGTGAATGCTACACCAGACAGTTACCCGTCACTGAGACTGTCACTTTACAATGAGAAAACACGATAGAGGATAAGGAAGAATGAAAAAATTAGCACTAGAAAATTACTTGACAAGATTTATGAGATATGTTATAGATTGGCGTAGGACTAGAAAAGTTATACATCTGTTACAAGAATTGCCTGACAGCACACTAGAAGATATAGGTATACGCAGACATGACATATTGCGACTAGCTTATACGGAGTTACAAAGAAAGAACTATGAGAAGTAAAGCATGGAGAGTATGGGCAAAAACAATTGGTAGCAAGATAACAGATGATGAAAGTGAAAGCGATATTGCAGCTATGCTACGTACCTTTTGGGTACTCACTCATCTGGTTGCTTGCTTTTTTATTATCATACATAATGGGGTCAAGCTAGGATGGTTTTAAATTATGTAGCAAACTGGTGGGAAGTAGCAATGCTTTTCACTATATCTATAAATACTATAATTAATATAATAGTATTCTTTAGACATAGATTTAAACAAAAAGTAATACAATAGTGTTACTTAAACAGCGTAGGAGTAAATAGATGGCAACAGAACAAAAACAAGCAAAGTTAAAAGTTGGTGGAGTAGAGTACGATATATCAGATTTAGATGATAGAGAACACATCATTCTATCTCATGTAATTGATTTGCGACAAAGAATACGTAAGGCAAGATTCTTATTAGAAGAAATGAAAGTAGCAGAAAATACGTATGCATCAAGTCTAGTAGAATCTTTATCAGAAGAAAAAGAACCTGAGTTTATAACGCCCACCACCGCAGATGAACTTGTCACATAGTTAGGCAAATAGTATATGCAAAGAAAAAAAATAATAAATGTTTTAAAGTCAAATGCAATATCAAATATGCAGTTACATGTATCCAATGTAGAGTTATACCTTACAAATTCAGTAGGTATCGGGGAACATTCTGATATCATGGAAGCAATAAATGTAGAGTTAGATAAAGTTGCTAAGTATCAGGGTAGATGGGATGCATTAGAACTAGTACAAAGAGGAGATGTGTATGAATATGACGACACTAAAACCGAGCATTAAGGATAGAAAGAAATTTGATATTGACTTAGCCTATGGTGAAGTTAGAGAACAGCAGATTGCTGACATGTTACAGCAAGGAAAGATAGAGGTTAAGAGTGAAAGAGATGTGTGGCAGAAGACAGGTAACATCGCAATTGAATACGAATGCTATGGTAAGCCAAGTGGAATCAACGCTACGGAATCAGATTTCTGGTTTCATAATCTATGTATCGGGGAAGATACCTTTGCTACGCTGGTATTTGACACGAAAAGTTTAAAAAGAATTATTAAGAACCTAGATTACAAGAGGTCTGTGTCTGGTGGTGACAATAATGCAGCACGTATGTATTTATTAAACTTACAGAAGTTGTTTTCTTCTGATGTAATCAAAGCATTTAAAGGAAAAGAAAGTGACGTGGCTTGAATATGAAATGCTTAAATGGCAAGAGGAGAAGTATGGCAACATGGAATTAAACGAGTATCAAAAGAAAGCAAAGGTGTATGCAATCTATCCTGAATCATACAGAATAACCTACCCAGCTTTAGGATTAGTTGGTGAGGCTGGTGAGGTTGCTAATAAAGCAAAGAAACTTATACGTGATGGCTTTACCACAGAAGAGTTAGAACAAAAAAAGATAGAGATTGCATCTGAGATAGGGGATGTGCTATGGTACTGTGCCGCACTAGCGCAAGACTTAGGTGTGTCTTTGTCTGTAATTGCTTCACAGAACTTAGATAAACTAGAGAGTAGAAAACAACGTGATGCTATCAAAGGCAGTGGAGATACTAGGTAATTTACTTATATACATACTAGCAGGTATATTATTACTATGGTTATGTTACATGTTTACAATGGCTGCAATTAATACTGTGTGTGATTGTACACTAGAATTAGAACAAAAAAGAAGGGGCTTAATTGCCCCTTTTATTTTACTCAAAATACTCTTTATATATGTACATTGCAGCATTATAATCTTTAGTATCTCCTAATTCTTGTTCTAAACCGTCTGCCTTTGTCAGACTTCTATAGTAATCTGCAACCATTACTCTTTTATCCTTGCTTAATGCTAGAAACCTAGCTTGGCTTAATCTGTCTCTTAGTTCAATATCTACTTCACCATCAACTTCGATATTATACATGTTAGGATTTAACACAGCTTTCCTAGCCTGACCTCTAGCACTATTTACCATAGATTTTATCAGAGCTTTTTTAGTTATATTATTTGTTTGAGGATTATTATAATCTTCGTCAAACAAAATAAAATTAGTTATCTCATTTTCCACAGATTCAGCCATCAATGCTTTTGCTTTAGATGTAAATTCAGGGTCGCCTTTTATTCTCTTAGGTGTTATTTCAAACCATTTAAGTCCTAATCTATCAAATTCAATTTCTGCTACATTTCTTTGTTGTCTTTGAGTTAGTCCTGTTATCTGTCGCATAAAAGGATTGACATTAATTAAAGGTGTAGTTCTAGTTGGACTTTGGAATTTTTCTCTACCTATGTCTGCACCAAAAAATTTATTTTCTTGTTCAACTGTTGTAGGAAAAGAACGAGTAGCTTGCTTGAAAAAGTAATCTATTAAATTAATATCATTATTATCTGCTACTATTCTATATTCAGGGTCAATCGTAGCAACGACATCTTTTAAAAATCCTGCACCCACAGTAAATGTATTTGCATAGTTTCCAGCCCACTGTGTTAGTCTTCTTTTTATAGCTAAATCATTTTCACCAGTGTCTACACCCTGTTGATACTCTTTAAAAAATTCATCCACCAAGCCTAAACCAGTAGGTCTAAATTGACCACCACCTAATGCTTTAACTGCTGTCTCTAATTCAAATGGTGCATTAACTTTATCAGGATTATTTCTTCTATAAAAGAAGTCGGCTACTGCAGCAAAGACAGAGAATGGTCCTAACGATGCTTGAGCATCTATTAGTCCAGAACCAAATGGATTTTTATACTCAAATGCACCTGTAGTTTCATCTCCATAGTGGTCGCGTATAGCATATAAAGCACCTAATGTAGCCAAGCCACCCATCTGCTTACCAAACCTATCAGCAGCATCTGACTTATTTAATATTCCAGAACCGAAGTCAAACAAACCAAGTATAGGTGCATGTTCGTATGCAAATCTAAATTGATTTACTAAGTATCTAGGAAATGGTACAAATGTAGAACCTAGTTGCGTTTGAGAAACATCAATAAAGGCTTGTGCCGCTGTATTAAATACACCGTCTTTACCCTTAAACCTTCCTGTTTGATAAGTAAAGTCTAGTGCTTTCTCCATACCCTCACCAATTAGTTTATCAGATATGGTACTAAATTTTCCTGCTTTTAAAACGTCATTAAGAGTAGTTCCGTCTACAGCCATTAACGCTTTATTTAACTCTCTAGTTAGTATGGCTCTCTTAAACATATTATCAGATAGAGTGTTTAATTTATTTAAATTTCTAGCAATACGAAGTAAACCAGTGTCAATATTTGCATGGTTAGCTACATCACCCATTTCCATAAATAGACTTTTTTGTAACTCTGTCTTACCGAAAGCTGGGTCTTTCATTAACGTAGATAACACTTTAGCATCTGCGTGAGTAAAGCCTAGAGTTAAATCTTTAAGGAAAAAAGAATCATACGCAGTTCTTAGCTGTGCTACTCCTAACTTTGTGGCTCTCTCAGCTTCTTTTTTTATTTGTTCTTCTGTAGGTTCTATACCTTGTTTTATTAGCCTACCTTTTAGTGAAGCATCTCCTACAAATGGAAGTTTTTGTGCAACTAAGTTGTATAGTCCTGCACCAAGATTATCAAAACCATATATATAGTTTCTCATATAACCGTTAGTAAAGTTACGTGTAGTTGTTGCTAACTGTACAGTCATCAAACCAATACGTGCCTTGTTGATATTTTGCATAACTGTGTTAGCTTTTTTTATTTTATTTTTACCAAACTTTTGTTCAAGTTCTTCTACAACTGCACGAGCAGGATTAGTTATAGTGCTTTCAGCTATGGCTAATGTTCTGTCAATGGCATCTAATGATTCTAGTCTAGCTTTCTTTTCTGCTTGTGATAGTTGGGATGCAACATTTAATGTTTTACCTGCTCTACTAAACTCTGCCGCTAGTAAAGCACCTATGTCATCAAATGTTAAACCATATTCATTTGCTTTTTTAGTAACGTAGTCAGCGTCAAACTTCCTAATTACTTCTTTGCCTTTTTTATTTGTAACTTTTATTTGACCTGTTTCAAAAACTCTGGCTAACTTAGACGTAAATCTTTCTGCCCCCTCTTCAATTCCTTCTAGGGGTGGTATATCTTTTATAAATTCTGTAGCAAAAGCTGATAGGTTTTGTAAATACTTATCGTTTATTGAAAATGCACCCTCAACTAGTATATCCCCTTTAGAAGTTTTTACTAGTGGGTCATCTGGTGCAAGAGCCTTTTGTAATTCAACGCCTCGTTCTAATTTCTCAGGTATAGATTCTTTTAATGATAGTAGTTCTGAGAATACTTCTTTAGCAGTGCTAGATGTTTTTTTATCTGTAAATATTTTTTTAGTTTGTTTTGTATTTGCTTCTACTATTAAGTTAGTATTAAATTTTGCTGTATTATTTCTAATAAGTTCTGCTTGATTAGCTGTCACTGCTCTGTTTGCGCCTTGAACACCACCCATAATTCCACCGGGAACAGCACCAACTACAGCACTTAGTGCTACATTGCCAGACCTAATGTCTTCTTGCAAGCCTGTTTCAACTCTTGTCTGTTCTTGAGCAACAGTTTGTGTCGCAGCTATTGCAGAATCTAAAGCACCTGCCCTAATAGCACCCTGCGTTCCAGCTTTTATTAGTGCATCTCTACTTTCTTTTGATGCTTGTCCTTTTAGAACTTGTCTTATGCCTAGCGTCACACCTTTCTGTGCAGCCATCGTTCCAACCTTTGCACCACCGCCTGTAAGTACACCTGCATAAGTTGACGGAGCAGTTAATATACCAGCCGCATAATTAGTAATAGCAGTTGCATAATCTCCTGCACTATCAGGGGATTCTGATTTATCAAACGCATCTATTAAACGAGCAAAACTTTGTTTCCTATCATCGTCTGCATTCTGTGCATATATTAAATCATTAATAGCTGTTACTTCATTTACATTTTGATAACGAAAGTGCTTTATGAATTTATCATATACCTTGTCTTTATCTACTAAGTCTTCAGCCTTTTCACCAACCCTGTCTAACAAAAACCCACGAGCATCATCCATAAATGTATCACTATTGACAAGCTCTTCTTTAGTTAGCTTTTCCATTACTAATCCTCTAGTGTTACTGGGTTATCAAATTGACCTTTATAAGCGTCTTGTATATTTATCATTTTTAATTTAATTATGTTTATTTCTGTAGGGTCTGTTTCTGTGGCAAGTTGTTCAGCTAAGTTTCTATACTTATCTAAATCTTGGCTTGCGTTTTTCCCCATTTGACCATCAGAATATAAAGATTTTGTTAAGCTGCTTGGTACATTACCAGTAGCAGTACCAGTATCAGTAGCAGTAGCAGTAGCAGTATTATCAGAACCCTGTCCGTTTTGTTCTACAAGTTCATAAGCACCTGTACCACCAATTAAGCCTGTGGGAATAAGGGCTACATCTGTAGCAAAGTCTAACTCGCCATCCTCATTTACTCTAGGAAGTCTGTTTTCACTAATACCTTTTCTTCTAAAGTCGTATAAAACAGCCGTACTAAATCCTGCTTGTTTACCGTTCGCTATGAAATTACGAATTATACTTTGTGCTTCTGCAATTTTAATATTGTTTTTCGTGTCATCTTTCTTAGGCACGTTCAGATAACCACCAACACCATCAAGTTTTGTTTCACTAAGTAAACCTGATACCTGAACAATTTGATTACTAGTTTCTCTATCTATTTTATACAATATATTCTCAGTTAAAGGCTTGTTTCCCTGTGTTATAAGATTGTAATGGACAGCTATTTCTTGTGCTTGTGCCATTAATTTTTTATATTCTTCCTCGTTGCCATTCTTATCCCTTTCTATCATTGCCTTTCTCATTAAGATTCCAGCTTGTGCGTTTAAATCTAATAATAGATTTTTATTTTGACCGCCTTCATCCCCTCGTACAGGCATAGCACCCAAATCAGGTTTATCAAAAACAAAGGAATCTACTGAAGCATCAATTTTTCTTTGCACTTCATCTTGCAAATCTCTGCCTAGTCCTATCGTACTAAGAAAAGATGTGTCTTTAATTTCAGGAGTTTGTAAAAAAGTAGGTTGAGAAGTAGCAAACCTAGCTATATCTTCTACTGTATTTACACTATCAGGATTTGAAAAATCAGGCTTAATACCAAACGTATCATTCAAACTTTTTAAAGTAGTTGCTTCCTCTAACGCTTGCTCTATACCGTACGTACGAACTAAGTATTCAGCACCTGCATTACTACCAGATAATCCTCTGATTTTCTCTACTGCTTTTATATTATCTTTTAAGTCATTATCAAATGTTTCTTGTTGCTCAAATTGTTTTTGTATTAGATAGTCTGCAACCTTATTTACTCGTGTTGTGTTATCTTCTTTACTGCTTTTTATATCTGCTAGGAGGTTCTTTGCTCCACCTACAAGAACGTCTGATGTTTTTATATTACCAAACAAGCCACCTAAAAATGCCATTCTCTATCTCCTCGCCATTAAGCCCTTCGGCTCTTCTTCTTCAACTGGTGCTTGCTCTTTCTGTTCTATTACAGGCTCTTCTATTTCAGTTTCAGTTTTATTGTTACTTGCTTCTCTAAACTTACTTAGTGCGTTTTCTATTAAAGATGGACGTGTCTTAGGTTTTTTATCCATGCCTGTATCGTATTTAATATTTGCAGAATCTCCAATTAACATCATCATCTCAATTAATATAGGCATCATTAAAATACCTACATCCACACTATGCTTGCCTTCCATAACATTGCCTAGTTGAATTGTATTAGCTAACGTAGTCAGTGGAATACCCATATCCATTACGTCAACTAATTGTTCAGAAAAGCTGTCACTTGCCATACGAGGTATGTAGAAGTCTATAGCATCCTCTACAGTTACTAACTCTGGTGGAGTTTGCCAAGGCCTAGCACCAAGCTCGTGTGTTAAACCTTGTCCAGTAATAGGAGCATCAAACATTATTTATTTTCCATTCGTTTTTTTCTTAGTGCATTAAAATATGTAATTGCTATATATGCTGGTTTATCTTTTATTTCATCCCTATCCATGTTGGAAGATTGTTTCATAGGAGATAACAAACCCATATTACCTGTAGGTTTCTTAACTTCTTTAGGTTCAATTACGTCTGCAGCAGACACAAATTGTTTGTATAAATCTTCTGAATTATTTGTAAACATATTACGTTCCCCCAATAAATCTTGTTATCGCAGATTTACTTAACTCTGTAATTAAACCACCAACAACTTGACCCGAAGCGGATGCTTTATTTAATTCTGCCGAATCTATAAGACCATCGTTTTCTAGCTGCTGTTCTGCTAATACGTTTCTTCTTTCTAATTCCGCTTCAGCAGAAGTCCATGCCCATTCCATAGTATCAGAATAGTATTGCCATAAATTAGCATACGCTTCATTTGAAATGCCTAATACTGCTTGAGCATTTACTTCATTAGCACGATTGACTGCGGCAGTATCTGCTGTAGCAATCTGTCTGCGCCACTGTGCATTAGCTTGTGCTATCACTAGTTGGTTCTGAGCATTGAACTGGTCACGTTGGTTTGCTATTTCTTGATTGAATCTTTCAAGAGTATTTACTTGACCTGCATTGAACTGCGATTGTGCATTAGCTTGTGACGAATTAAACTGTGATACTTGTGTTGCAAGGTTTGCAAAGAATTGGTCTGTCTGGCTTTGTGATGTAGCATTAAACTGTTTTGATGCATTCTCTGCCGCTTGGTCTGTAAACAAAGACTGAACACGTTGTTGTGCTTTAAACACTTCTATTTGTTGTTGATTAGATAGATTTTGCATATCCGTCTGCAAAAAGTTTTGTGCATTCTGTACAGCTGCTTGTTGTCTGTTGTTTAAGTTTGACATATCTAAATTAGATAATGCCGCAGCTTCTGCCATAACCATTGCTTGTGAGTTAGACAAATTCTGTAATTTCATTGAGTTAGCAACACGGCTGTTTTCAAGAGCAATGCTTTGTTCAGCAGTGAAATTCATATTAGCAATGTCACCAATACGTGCAGAGTTTTGTACTCGCGATTGAAAGTCTTGGGTAAATTCCATACCCATAAACTCTGCTCTTTGCTGTGCCGCAAGCATAGCACGTTGCTGTCTGTTTGTCAAGTTCTGTGATTCAAACTGTGCTATAGTCTGTGCATCTGCCTGTGCAATAGGTAATGCGGATTCCATAGCGGCTTGTACAAGTGCCTGACCTGCTATAGAAGAAGCACCAAGTCCTCTTTGTGCCATTACTGCCGATACATTTCTCATTGCACCTGCTGCCCATGCTGGTGTATTACCACCCTCAAATTGGGTCATTAACGCTTCTAATTGTCCTTGCGCAGTAGCTTGATTTGTTGGGGTCGCTTGTGCGGCTTGTACTTCTTCTGTAAATTTAGAGGCTTTTTGTGCATCAGCAGCACCAGTGATTATCTCACCCTTCTGTACCTCGCGTTGTACAGGATTATTCATAAGTATAGCATTACCTTGTGCGGCTACTAAGTTACCTACGGATGATTCTGTTTGTTGTGCAGCTATAATCTCAGCGCGAGGGTCATCAGGATTTGTCTGTGCGGCTTGTGTTGCGTCTAGTGCTTTTTGTATTCCTTCAGCAGATTGTGATGCTTCCACTTTATTTGCAGAAGTTTCAGTAACAGTATTAGCTTGTGCTATACCTGCTGTTGCAGTAGAAATACTACCTCTTGGGTCAAGTACACCAGTTCCTTGTGTTAGTATTTGGTCTTGTCCTACAGGTATTGTTGATGCGGTTGTCGCACCACCCACAGGTAATGCACCTGTTGCCAGTCTATCTACAGCAATATTACCTATTGAAGGTATTACTACAGGAGCTTCTTCTACTGGTGCAGGTACAGTACCACCTTCTTGCATCCTACGTACTACACCACCACGAGCCATCTCCATAGCCTTTTCTTCAAACATTTTCATACGTGCTTGCTTGGCTGGGTCTTCCTCAATAAACCTTTGAAAGTCTGCCATATTACCAGTATAGCCCATTGACTTTGCAATCTTGTTCATTGCTGTCGGTTTAAATGCTTTAAATATAGCCATACTACTTACTTTCCTATAACTACCGTTACTACCATTGCAACTACTAAAAGAGTGCTACCCATTATCATAGCCTCTAGTCGCCACATTCTTTTTCCTAACTCATCTAACTTACCATGTACTAATTCACGAAACATCATACATTCTTTTTCATGTGCCTCTAATTGCATCTGAGTTTTTATATCCATTGATTGAATTTGTTGTGTAGATGTTTCAGTAGTTAAGTTCATTATTAGTCTTCTTCTCTGTCATGCCAGTTATGTATAGGTGCTATCTCTGTGCCATCTTTGCCCATATGAAACAGTGATATGAAACTATCTAGGTCTGATGCATTGGTAATTGCTGTTTCTATATTTGCGCAATCTGTACGAAACTTATTGCGTTCTGTAGTTATAGAAGAAGGTATTGCTGTATCTGCTTCTGCCTTACGAGTAATGTACCAATCAGTTCTGGATAACTTTTGATTGCAGATTGCTTTGCTTTTAAGTATCCAAGTAGCTTTTAATTCGGATAAAAGATTTGGTATTAGTGTACCATCGGATTGTCTACCACTGTAAAATGTGCTATCAAATGGTTCTTCAGATGCAGGTGGGTCTTCCCAAGTAATACCAATATTAGCTTTCTCAGAATCACTGTACCTCATCCATACTTGAGGATATTGTGTACCGTCTGTACCTATAAAACCTCTACCAGCCTTAATTGTTTTGCCATTGTATTTCCAAGGCATTATATTCTCCTATCTTGCATTAGCAAATTTAAAAGGCATCTCAGCAAATGCCATGTATATATAAACGTCACTTGTTGTATTGTGTTGATTGGCACTGCTTGTACTAGCACCACGAAATTTAAAACCATTAGATAAAAAATCTAATTCTGCTCCTGTACCTTCTACGGCATTATCGCTCGGTCTTAATATTTGTGTTATTTCATTACTAACATTTC
>Ga0209634_1000903_pt1 | contig 22340 bp, 20 predicted proteins | sample LinPmetageLP40_FD_184043 | JGI IMG/M metagenome (GOLD analysis project Ga0209634, IMG submission 184043) | Marine viral communities from the Pacific Ocean - LP-40 (SPAdes) (version 2) | ecosystem: Environmental > Aquatic > Marine > Oceanic | place: Pacific Ocean | collected 2010-08-26 | reverse complement strand
CGCCAGATCTACGAAGGCAAGGCCAAGATCCTCTACGAAGGCCCCGAACCGGGCACGATCATCCAGTATTTCAAGGATGACGCGACTGCGTTCAACGCCGAGAAGAAGGGCACGATCAACGGCAAGGGCGTGATCAACAATCGCATCAGCGAATATGTGTTCACGCGGCTGTCGCACATCGGCATCCCTACGCATTTCATGCGCCGCCTCAACATGCGCGAGCAGCTGGTCCGCCAGGTGGAGATCATCCCCCTGGAAGTGGTGGTCCGCAACGTGGCTGCCGGAACGCTGAGCAAGCGCCTCGGGATCGAGGAAGGCGAGCTGCTGCCGCACACGCTGATCGAATATTGCCTCAAGGACGATTCGCTGGGCGATCCCAAGGTCTCCGAAGAGGAAATCGCCTGCTTCAACTGGTGCAGCCATGAAGAGCTGCAGGACATGTCGAGCATGGCGATCCGCATCAACGACTTCCTGTGCGGCATGTTCAGCGCGATCGACATCCGCCTGATCGACTTCAAGCTCGAGTTCGGTCGCATCTGGGACGGCGATTACAGCCGCGTAATCCTGGCCGACGAGATCAGCCCCGATGGTTGCCGCCTGTGGGACATCAACACCGGCGAGAAGCTCGACAAGGACCGCTTCCGCCGCGACATGGGCGGCGAGAGCGAAGCCTATCAGGAAGTTGCGCGCCGTCTCGGCCTGCTGCAAAACGACGACAACGGCCCCGGCGAAGTGCTCGACATGAACGCGCACCGCGGGCGCCTGCGGACGCCGACCAAGCCCAAGAAGTAACGCGCGCCGCCGTGCCCGGCACGGCCGCACGGCGCTGCCGCAGCAAAGAAAAGGGCCGGTGGGATCGCTCCCTCCGGCCCTTTCTTGGTTTGTCGTCCGTGTGCTTAGTAGCTGACGCGGGCCGAGATACCGAACACGCGCGGATCGTTGACGAAGGCGGTGTTGTTGTTGAAGTCGATGCCGCCCTTCACATTGTCGGCATCGGTGATGTTGCGCACGAAAGCGGCGACTTCGAAGGTCCCGTCGGTCTTGGCGTAGCCGACGCGGAGGCCACCCTCGATCTGGTTGTTCGTATTGAATTCCGCGCTTTCGTAGATGAAGATGTTCGTCTTGCCCTGATATGCCCAGTCGGTGAAGGCGAAGATCTCGCCGCCATTGCCGACCGGAACGCCATAGCGTGCGGTGACATCGGCGATCCATTCGGGAGCGTTGGGGAACGGGTTGCCGCCCACCAGTGCGCGGGTGTTGCCCGACAAGACCACGGTGGGATCGGTCACCGTGCACTGGCCGCAGATGCCGACCGCCAGCGTATCGTCCTGGATCTTGGTGTTGTTCCAGCTGACGCCCGCGGTGATCAGGAAGTCCGGCGTGACCTGGAACGCGCTGTCCAGTTCAAAACCGTAGCCGCGGCCCTTGTCGGCATTGACCAGCTGCACGAGGTTGCCCGCGCCGCCGACCGCGGTGAACTGCGGATCTTCGATGGTGTAGTAATAGACCGCACCGTTGAGGCGGATGCTGCGCCCTGCGAATTCCGACTTGAAGCCGGCTTCGTAGCTCATGATCTTTTCAGATGTCGCGATCGACGGGGCCGAACCGAAGGCCACGTCGCGGCCCTGGATGGTCGGCGCGCGGAAACCGCTCGCCACGCGGGCATAGACGCTGGCGTCGGCGCCGACATCGTAGAATGCCGCGAGATCCCAGCTGATGCGCTCGTCCTTGACGCTGCGTTCCTGCGCACCCGGGCCCGAGATGAATGAGGTCTGCGTCACTGCAAACGCCTTCTCGTCCTCGGTATAGCGCAGGCCGCCGGTCAGCTTGAGCGCGGGGGTGATTTCACCCGTCACCTGGCCGAATACCGCCCAGCTTTCGTTGGTGTGGTTGACGGTCACGGGCGGCGGGAAGTCGAAGCCGATCGTGGTGACATCGAATTCGCTGTCGAAATAAAAGCCGCCGACCTGCCATTGCACCGGGCCATTCGAAGCCGACGCGATGCGGACTTCCTGCGTGAACTGCTCGAGATCGATCGAATCCTGCGTGTCGCTGGGAAACGGGATGAAGCCCGGACCGGTGACGAGATTGCCCCCGTCGATATCGCCGCGGCTGCGGCCTTCGCTGTTGGCCCAGCTGGTGATGCTGGTGAAGGTCGCGAAATCGGCTTCGTAATCGACCTTGGCAGTCGCGATCTCGGCCCTGTAGGCGGCATCGTTGCGCCCGCCGGCATCGTAGAACACCGTGTTGCGGTCGTAATTGTCGTTCAGCTCGTTGTCGCCGGGGCCGAGAATGTTGGCGCGGAACAGCGTCGACTGCCCATCGAGGTCGCGAACCGAGTAGCTGCCGAGGACCGACAGACGGTCGCCGGGGGTGATCAGCAGCTGCGCACGGCCCGCCACTTCGCTGTAGGCGCCGTAGACGTCTTCCTCGCCGGTGAAGCCGTTGTCGACCCAGTTGTCGCGCTGTTGCCACAGGCCCGAAAGGCGCAGCGACACCACGCCGGGTGCGAGCGGCAGCGTGACGCCGCCATCGGCCGAAACGCTGTTGAAGCTGCCGTAGCTGACCGAACCGTCGACCGCGAACTCATCGCCCGGCTTGACCGTATCGATCTTGACGATGCCGGCGGGCGTGTTGCGGCCAAACAGCGTGCCCTGCGGGCCGCGCAACACTTCGATGCGCTCGACGTCGAAGATCGGGAAGGACTTGAGCGTGACGTTCTCCATCACGACATCGTCCATCACCACGGAGACCGGCTGCGATGCGGCGAGATCGAAATCGGTGTTGCCGAGCCCGCGGATGTAGAAGCGCGGTGCGGCGCGGCCGTTCGAGCTTTCGACGAACAGGCCCGGCACGCGCGCAGCGAGCGCGGTGATTTCGGCACCGGCATCGAAGATCGTGCGCACGGTGTCGGCATCGAGTGTAGCGGCCGAGACTGCGACGTCCTGCAGGTTTTCCTCGCGCCGGTTGGCGGTCACGATGATGGTGTTGAGCTGGCCGTCGGCAGCTTCTTCGGCACCGGAGGTATCGGCCTCCTGCGCCAGGGCCGGCTGCGCGGCGAAGGCTGCCACAGCGAGAGTGCTCGCCCCGATGAAGCGGGCGGCGGTGGAACGAATGGTCATGTCGTGGGGGATTCCTGCTTGAGCGCGTCCAGAGTCGAGCACGCATTTGGAGGGGAGCGGCATCGTCGCCGTGGCCGCGCCATAGCAGATCGCGCGGCGTCCGGGGGCATCACCGCCGCCAATGCGGCAGAATCATTACCGTTGTTGCAATTGCGCTACAACCGTCACCGATCGGCCACTGCGCCGGCCATGACCCGGCACCCCGCAGCCTACTTGAATGCCGGCAAAGCCTGCGCCATAGGCGCGCCAACACGAAAGGCCTGCTCGATGAAGATCCGCGTCCATGTCTCGCTCAAGCCCGGCGTTCTCGATCCGCAGGGTCGCGCCGTCCACCACGCCCTCGAAGGGCTTGGTTTCGAGGGCGTTGAAGATGTCCGCGTGGGGCGGTCGATCGAACTCGACGTGGCCGACGATACCAGTGACGCGGCGCTGACCGATATGTGCGAGAAGCTGCTCGCAAATACGGTAATCGAAAACTACCGCATCGAGAAGGTCGGCTGATGCCCCTGCGCGCCGCCGTCATCACTTTCCCCGGTTCCAATTGCGACCGCGACATGGCGGTGGCGATCGAGCGTGTGACGGGCACCGCGCCGCTGCGGGTCTGGCACGCCGATGCCGAACTGCCCGAGCGGCTCGATTTCATCGCGCTGCCCGGCGGCTTCTCCTATGGCGACTACCTGCGTTCGGGCGCGATGGCGGCGAACAGCCCGGTCATGCGCGGAGTCAAGCAACAGGCCGAACGCGGTGTGCCCGTGCTGGGCGTCTGCAACGGCTTCCAGGTGCTCACCGAAGCCGGCCTGCTGCCCGGCGCGCTGATGCGCAATGCCAGCCAGAACTTCATCTGCCGGACCGTCCCGCTGAAGGTCGAGAACAGCACTTCCCTGTTCACCGCGGGCTTTGCCAGCGGCCAGACCATCGACATTCCCGTGGCGCATCACGACGGCAATTACTTTGCCGACGAGGATACGCTCGACCGGCTCGAAGGCGAAGGCCGCGTCGCCTTCCGCTATGTCGAGAACTGCAACGGCTCGAGACGCGACATTGCCGGCGTGCTCAATGCTGCGGGGAATGTCCTGGGAATGATGCCGCACCCCGAACGCGCGGTCGATCCAGCACATGGCGGAACCGACGGGCTGGCGCTGTTCGAAAACGCGCTCCGCTCGCTCGCGGACGCCTGATCAGGCGCTTTCGGCGCGCGGGCTTCCCGTCTGGCGGGCCATAACGTCGAGGACGTCGCTGGCCGGCATCGGCCGTCCGAAGTGGTAGCCCTGGATCTTGGTACAGCCCAGTTCGCGGATCATCTGCGCTTCTTCGTCGTTCTCGACGCCCTCGGCCGTCGTGGTCATGCCGAGGCTGTCCGCCATGGCGACGACCGCGCGGATGATCGCCAGCGATTCGGGGCTTTGTTGCGCGGCCCCCTGCACGAACGAGCGGTCGACCTTGATGGTCGAGAACTTGAGCCGGCGCAGATAGCCGAGCGAGGAATAGCCGGTGCCGAAATCGTCGAGCGCGATCGAGCATCCCAGCGCCATGCACCGTTCCAGCGCCTCGCGCGCGATGCTGGCATCGCGCAGGAAGATGCTTTCGGTGACTTCGATCTCGAGCCGCTTGGCGTTGAGCCCGCTTTGCGACAGCGCGCGTACTACCGAGCCGACGAAATCGGTTTCGAGCAATTGCTCGGGTGAAACATTGACATTGACCCGCATGTGTTCGGGCCAGTTCTCGGCCGCTTCGAGGCAGGCGCGTTCCATCACCCAATTGCCGATCGGAACGATCAGGCGGGTATCTTCGGCCAGCGGAATGAACTTGGCCGGGCTGACGAAACCGTGTTCGGGGCTGTTCCAGCGGATGAGCGCTTCGAAGCTGACCACTTCCTCGGTCGTCGCATCGACCACCGGCTGGTAATGCAGCACGAATTCGTCGCGTGCGAGTGCATGGCGGAGCGAGTTTTCGAGCAGGCGTCGCTCTTCGGCATTCGCATGCAGCGCGGGTTCGAATTCGCGGTGGGCCCCGCCGCCTTCGTCCTTTGCGCGGTACAGCGCGAGATCGGCGTTGCGCAGCAATTCCTCCACCGTCCGGCCATCGCGCGGCCCGATCGCCGATCCGACGCTGGCGCCGACGTAGAGCGTGTGGTTTTCGATCTGGTAGGGTTCGGACAGGCGCTGGATGATTTCGCGCGCCAGCGTGTCGATCCGGCTGCGGTCGCTCGTTTCGCGCAGGACTACGGCGAATTCATCGCCGCCTAGCCGGCCGCAGGTTTCGCCGTCGCGGACCAGCGCTTTCAGCCGCGACGCGACTTCCGCCAGCATCCGGTCGCCGACCAGATGGCCGAGCGAATCGTTGATGCCCTTGAAGCGGTCGAGGTCGATCATCAGCAGCGCGCAGCGCGAGCGCCATGCCGCCGCATGCTCGAGCGCTTCGCCCAGCGCCTCGTTCAGCATCCGCCGATTGGGCAGGTGCGTCAGCGTGTCGTAGCGCGCGAGGTAGGCGATCTTTTCCGACGATTCGCGCTGTTCGGTGATATCCGACCCGACACCGCGGAAACCCTGGTAGCGGCCCCGGTCGTCGACGATCGGCGTGCCCGAAAGCTCCCACCAGCGCTGCTGCCCGCCGATCGTGACCTTGACTTCGAGATTTGAGAAATTCTGGCGCCGTTTGAGCTTGTCGGCCAGGTCGTGCAGGCTTTGCGGAAAGCGTCCGGTCTGCCAGCAATCGCCCGAAATCAGCTGGAGGAACGACCCCCCTTCGATTTCCGCCGGTTCGCGTCCGAGGGCAAAGGCAAAACGCGGCGAGACGGACCTGAGCCGGCGGCCGGTATCGACCTGCCACAGCCAGTCGGCCTGACCTTCCTCGAATTCGCGCAGCAGCATCGAGACCACTTCGCTCTTTTCCTGCATCGCCGCTTCTGCCAGCCGCACCGCTACCGATACGCGCGCGCTTTCGATCACGCCGAACACGGCGAGCAGCGTGGACAGGACAACCACGGTTGCAAGGATCGGGTGGAAATCGATCAGGCTGGCGATGAGGCCGCCGACACCTGCCGCAAGCGCGAAGGTTATCGAACTGAGCGGCGCGCCATAGCGGCTGGCGCTGCTGGCCAGAACCAGCATTGCCGCGATCGTCCAGGCCAGCAGGGTATCGCCGAGCTGGCCATAGACCGCGCACAGGATGAGACCGACCGACCACATCGCGCCCTTCGCGGCAGTCGTCAACGCATGCGATTCCATTTCGGTGACCGAGATCGAACGGCTGTCGGCATCGCCCAGCCGAATATCGGCCCGCGCCGAATAGAGCACCGCCGAGATCAGGCCCAGACCCCAGGCTGCCAGCGCGGCAACCGGGACGGTCTGATAAACGGTAAACACGACGAGCGCGAAGCTGACCAGGTGCAGCAGCACCCGCGCGACGACGCGGTCCTTGAGGACGGCATATTGCTGGCCGTGAACCAGCGACCAGTTGGTGCCCTCGGGCGTTTCGAACCCGATGGCCTGCCTGATCGACAGCGACGCCGCTTTTGCTTTCTGTGTTGTTGCCTGGTCGGTCACCGCAGCACGGTTAACGGGAAAGTCTTAGCTCCCGGTAAAGGCCACCAGCGAAATCCGCGCAGACAGCGAATTGCCGGGCCTATTCGACGGTTACCGACTTCGCCAGATTGCGCGGCTGATCGACATCCGTACCTTTGACGCAGGCGACGTGATAGGCAAGCAATTGCACCGGGATCGTATAGACCAGCGGCGCGATCAGCGGATGGACCTTGGGCATCTCGATCGTGGCGAGGCATCCCTCGCCCGCCTGCTCGAGCCCATCGGCGTCGGAAATCAGCACCACCTGCCCGCCGCGCGCGCGCACTTCTTCCATGTTCGAAACAGTCTTTTCGAACAGGGGCCCGGACGGTGCCAGAACGATTACCGGCACCTTGTCGTCAATCAGCGCGATCGGCCCGTGCTTCATCTCGCCACTGGCATAGCCTTCGGCATGGATATAGCTGATTTCCTTGAGCTTCAGCGCACCTTCCAAAGCTAGTGCATAGTCGGGTCCGCGCCCCAGATAGAGCACGTCGCGGGCTGGCGCGATCAGATGCGCCATGCTGGCGATATCATCATCGTGATCGAGCGCGGCGTTGAGCGCGGCCGGGGCTTCGAGCAGGTGGCCGACCACCTCCTGCTCTTCCTCGCGGCTCATCAGCCCCTTGGTGACCGCCATATGCGCCGCCAGGGCGGCAAGCACGGCCAGCTGGCAGCTGAAGGCCTTGGTCGAGGCAACGCCGATTTCGGGCCCGGCGTGCGTCGGCAGCAGCAGGTCCGCCTCGCGCGCCATCGAACTGGTGGGTACGTTGACGATCACCGCGATGGTCTGGCCGTTCTCCTTGCAGTGCCGCAGCGCCGCCAGCGTGTCGGCGGTTTCGCCGCTTTGCGAGATGAACAGCGCCAGACCGCCTTCTTCGAGGACCGGTTCGCGATAGCGGAATTCGGAGGCGACATCGATGTCGACAGGGACACGCGCGAATTGCTCGAACCAGTATTTGGCGACCATTCCGGCATAGAAGGACGTGCCGCAGGCCACGATGGTGACGCGCTTGATCTGCGACAGGTCGAAATCGAACTGTGGCAGCGCGACCGAATTGTCCGACTGGCGCAGGTAGGATCCGAGCGTCTGCGCGACCACGGTCGGCTGCTCGAAGATCTCCTTCTGCATGAAGTGGCGGTAATTGCCCTTCTCGACAGCTGCGGCCGAGGCGCCCGAGGTCTGGATCTCGCGTTCGACCGGCTGGTTTTCGGCATCGTGGATTTCAGCGGCTTCGCGGGTGACGACCACCCAGTCGCCTTCCTCGAGATAGCTGATCTGCTGCGTTAGCGGCGCCAGCGCCAGCGCGTCGGAACCGATATAGGTTTCGCCGTCGCCATAGCCGACCACCAGCGGTGACCCGCGGCGGGCGCCGATCAGCATGCCGGGATGGTCGCGAAAGGCGATCGCCAGCGCGAAGGCGCCGCGCAGGCGCGGCAGGACCTGCGCCACGGCCTCGCACGGGCTGCTGCCGTTCTCGATTTCGCGCGAGACGAGATGGACCACAACCTCGCTGTCGGTGTCGCTTTCCAGCGTCCGGCCGTCTGCCTGCAATTCGGCGCGCAGTTCCTTGAAGTTCTCGATGATCCCGTTGTGCACCAGCGCGACGCGATCGGTCGCATGCGGGTGTGCGTTCTGCGCGGTCGGAGCGCCATGCGTGGCCCAGCGCGTATGCGCGATCCCCATGTCGCCGGGGGCGGGATTGGCAGCGAGTTCGGCGACGAGGTTGTTCAGCTTGCCTTCCGCGCGGCGGCGGATCAGCTTGCCATCGTCGAGCGTACACACGCCGGCGCTGTCATAGCCGCGGTATTCCATGCGGCGCAGGCCGTCGACCAGCCGGTCGGCGACCGGCTCCGAACTGACGATACCGATAATTCCGCACATTAACTCAATTCTCCGCACTTGCTTGCGGCGAGACTTAGCGGTTCTCGTCCAGCAATCAATCTTTCCGCGTTCGGCCACGCCCATCCGTGCGAAACGCGCGTTTTCGCCGCGCTTTGGGCATGCGCGCATGCGCCGCCGGGCATTAGCGTTTAATCAAGGTTTCCAGCCTATTTACCCTGTTTCGAGAGACGAGCTTTGTCATATCCGGACAAGGTTCACCCAACCAATCAAGTATTTCCTCGGGGGTTTTCGGCAATGAGCGCATTCGGACGGAAAAACGGGCCGGCAGGGATCAATGCCGGTGCACGTCCGCAATTCGGAGTCGCCAAGCCCATGCGCGGCGGCACTCCGACGCCGTCCCCGAAATCGCCCGAACCCGACGATGGCGGCGAACAGTTTCCGCCGCTGCCGACCGACGCGCCCGAAGCCGCGGCACCCGCCTCCGCGAACGGCGATGCGATGTCGCGCCTCGCGGAGCGGATGAACACGACCCATTCGGGCCAGAGCGAGGTCGGCGGTTTCGAAGCCAGCGTCCACAAGATCAAGGAGCAGGTGCTCCCGCGCCTGCTCGAACGCGTGGATCCCGAAGCGGCCGCCACGCTGACCAAGGATGAACTGTCGGAGGAATTCCGCCCGATCATCATGGAAGTGCTGGCCGAATTGAAGGTCACGCTGAACCGGCGCGAGCAGTTCGCGCTCGAGAAGGTGCTGGTCGACGAATTGCTCGGTTTCGGCCCGCTGGAGGAATTGCTCAACGATCCTGATGTCTCGGACATTATGGTCAACGGCCCCGACCAGACCTATATCGAGAAGAACGGCAAGCTCGTCATCGCGCCAATCAAGTTCCGCGACGAGACGCATCTGTTCCAGATCGCGCAGCGCATCGTCAACCAGGTCGGCCGCCGCGTCGACCAGACCACGCCGCTTGCCGACGCCCGCCTCAAAGACGGTTCGCGTGTGAACGTGATCGTTCCGCCGCTGTCACTGCGCGGCACTGCGATCTCCATTCGTAAGTTCTCCGAGAAACCGATCACCCTCGACATGCTCAAGGAATTCGGTTCGATGTCGGAAAAGATGTGTACCGCGCTGAAGATCGCGGGCGCATGCCGGATGAACATCGTCATCTCGGGCGGTACCGGTTCGGGTAAGACGACCATGCTCAACGCGCTGTCGAAGATGATCGACCCGGGCGAGCGCGTGCTGACTATCGAAGACGCCGCCGAACTCCGCCTGCAACAGCCGCACTGGCTGCCGCTCGAAACGCGCCCCCCCAACCTCGAAGGCCAGGGCGCGATTACCATCGGCGACCTCGTCAAGAACGCCCTGCGTATGCGCCCCGACCGCATCATCTTGGGCGAAATTCGTGGCGCGGAATGTTTCGACCTGCTCGCCGCGATGAACACGGGCCACGACGGTTCGATGTGTACGCTTCACGCCAACAGCCCGCGCGAATGCCTTGGCCGTATGGAAAACATGATCCTGATGGGCGACATCAAGATTCCCAAGGAAGCCATCAGCCGCCAGATCGCCGAAAGCGTCGATATCATCGTCCAGGTCAAGCGCCTGCGCGACGGTTCGCGCCGCACCACCAACATCACCGAAGTGATCGGGATGGAAGGCGACGTGATCGTGACGCAGGAACTGTTCAAGTTCGAATATCTCGACGAGGGCGAAGACGGCAAGATCATGGGCGAATACCGCTCGTCGGGCCTGCGTCCCTATACGCTCGAAAAAGCGCGCCAGTTCGGCTTCGACCAGGCCTATCTCGAGGCGTGCCTTTAAGGAGCTTCGCGAATTGACTAGCGCCTTCGGCCGCGAAGGTGACGCCTGCAGCTAGCCCTGCAGGATCGCCGGCACTGCGGCCGCCAGCAATCCGCCACCGATGACCGCCAGGGCGAGGAACAGCCCGGTCCACGGCATCCAGCCAACGCGGTTGAGTTCGGCCCGTTTCATCCGCCGCCGTTCCATCAGCAGGCAAGCAAGTGCTGCGGCTATGCAGGCCGCGCCCCAGTAGGCGGCCAGTTCGGCATCGCTTGCGAACAGCAGGAATTCGGGTTCTTTCACAGTGCGGGCATATGGGCCGGCCGGGCGGCGGCTTCAATCTCCCGCTTGCACTGAGCCATGGCTGCTCTACCCGCCACAGGCGATGCAGCCCGAAAGCGATCATCCCCATCACCGCCCGCTGCTCGCGCTGGGACTGCGCCTGGCGGCGGCGCTGGTGCTGGCCGGACTGCTCGCTTGCGTAAAGCTCGCCAGCGAACGCGGCATCCACCTCGCGGAGATCATGTTCTGGCGGCAATTGCCGACCATTCCGATCCTGCTGGGATGGTTCGCGCTGCGACGGCAACTCGGCACGCTCAAGACCGCGCGGATGGGATCGCACCTGCGCCGTTCGGGTTTCGGCATGGTCGGCATGACGATGAACTTCGGCGCAGCCACGCTGCTGCCGCTCGCGGTTGCCACCACCCTCAACTACAGTTCGGCGATCTTTGCCGTCGTGCTGTCGGCGCTGGTGCTGCGCGAACCGACCGGGGTCTGGCGCTGGAGCGCGGTTGCGCTGGGCTTCACCGGCGTCGTCGTGATCGCACAGCCATGGGGCGGCGAACTGCCGTTGCTGGGGGCCGCGATCGCGCTCGGTGCCGCGCTGATGATCGCGCTGATTTCGGTCCAGCTGCGCGATCTCGGGCGCACCGAACACCCCTTCACCATCGTCTTCTATTTCTCGCTCTTCTCGGTGCCCGTGCTCGCGCTGGCGATGCCGTTCGTCGGCCAGGCGCATCCGTTGGAGGACTGGCTGCTCTTGCTCGCCTGCGGCGTCATCGGCCTGCTGGGACAGGTCCTGCTGACTGCGGCGCTGCGCTACGGCATGGTCGCGAATGTCATCGTCATGGATTATTCGGGCCTCGTCTGGGCTACTCTGTTCGGCTGGCTGGTCTTCAGCAATCTGCCGCCCGCCTCGTTCTGGATCGGCGCGCCGCTGGTGGTCGGGGCCGGACTGCTGATCGCCTGGCGCGAACACCGGCTGGGCCTTGCGCGCCGGGCGCTGGCGGAACCGAAGGAAGCATGACCCGTTGAACCTGTCGCACCCCGCGTTGGGAGCCCTTTGGGAAGGAACGACGATGACCAAGAAAATTCTGCTTGCCCTCGGCATAACCACGATGACGCTGACCGCCGCCGCCTGTAACACCGTGCGCGGTGCGGGCGACGACCTGCAATCCGCCGCCAACACGGTCGACGACGCCACCTGAGGCGCAAGCAAAACCCCACACGAAAACGCCCGCCCCACCGGCGGGCGTTTTCATATCCAGCCGCAGCGGCGAGTGGGACCAGCGCCAGGAGAGGCGGTGCGGTGTGACCGCCCCGCCCGCTATCCTACTCAGGAATAGGCGCCTTCCGAATAGGTCAGTTCGTAGCTGTGGCTATAGACTTCGAAGACGATGCCGAAGGGGTCTTCGACATAGCACATGCGATAGGGCTTCTCGCCCGGGTAATATTCGCGGACCGGCATGCGCTGCTTGCCGCCGGCGGCGACGATCTTTTCGACCAGTCCTTCGACATCGGGATCCTGCACGCAGAAGTGGAACGTCCCGTGGCGCTTGTGGTCCAGATTGTCGTCTGGGGCGTAGTTTTCGGGAAATTCGAATATCTCGATGCCCACGCGGTCGGCCGTGGCCAGATGCGCGATCTTGAGCGACTTCCAATCGGGGCCGAACACATCGGTGCACATGACGCCGATCGGACTGTCATCCTCGAACACTTCGGTCGGTTCCATGATGGTATAGAGACCGAGAACTTCGGTGTAGAATGCGACCGCGGCGTCCAGGTCGGGGACCGACAGACCGATATGCGAGAAGGTCTTGGGGGATACGTTCATGGGGAATCCTTTCGATCGTTGGCCCGACCGATATCGCCCCAGCGCCCCAAAATTAGAAATTATTATCTCTCATAGATATGATAATACAGAATTATGAGAGAACTCAATTCGCTATGGCTGAAGTCCTTCACCGTGCTGTGCGAGGAACGTCATTTCACGCGCGCGGCCGAGCGGCTCAACATGACCCAGCCGGGCATGTCGCAGCATATCGCCAAGCTCGAGCAGCAATTGGGCGTGTCGCTTGTCGAACGCGATGCGCCGGGTTTCGCACTTACCGATGCGGGCGAGAAAACGCTCGCCATGGCGCGCATGCGGTGGCGCGAGGAACGCGACTTCCTCGACAGTCTCGATGGTGACGATGAAGATCGCGGCACGATCAGCGTGGCGAGTTCGGGCAGTTTCGCAATGCTGCTCTATCCCGCGCTGATGGACTGGATGGCTCAGGCGCCTGGCATCTCCGCCCGCCTCACGGCTGCGCCGGAGGACAGCATTGTCGCAGGCGTGCTGGCGGGCAGCTACGATGTCGGCGTGATAGCGGGGGCACCGCGCCATCCCCGGCTGGCCGCCGAATATCTGGGCGCCGAACCGCTCGATCTGATCCTGCCGCGTGAATGGGCCGGGCGCCTGCCCGGTTTCGACCAGTTGCAGTCGCTCGGCTTTATCCGGCACCCGGATGCCGCGGCCTATGCCGATGCGGTGCTGGGGGCGAACTTTGCCAAGGACTATCGCGGTACGGACCGGCTGCAGGTGCGCAGCTTCGTCAACCAGATCGGGCAGATCCCCCAACCGGTTGCCAGGGGCCTCGGTTATGCGATCCTGCCTCGCAGCGGGGTTCTCGCTTACCCGGCGCGGGAAAAACTGGCGACCGCGCAGTTTGCGCAGCCCAGCTTCCTCGAACTGCATCTGGTGGAATTGAAACGAAGGCGCCGCTCCGCACGAATTGAAAAGCTGGCGGGCTCGATCCGGAAAGAGGCAGGAAGGCTCGCCTGACGCGCGCTCGGCTCTCCAGCGCCATCTTCCCCCCGCGCTCAGTCGCGGCGATAGACCAGCACCAGATTGTTCGCGGGCATGGCACAGCGCGCCGTACGGGTCATGCCGTGACCGGCAGCGAGCCGGTCGAGATCGGCGGTCGAGCGCAGGCCCCAGGCCGGGTCGCGCTGGCGCAGCGACTGGTCGAAGGCATGGTTGGAAGCCGCGGTCTCGACATCCGGCTCGACAAAGGGGCCGTAGAGCACGAGCGGCGCGCCGGATCCCAGCACGCGCCCCGCCCCCGCAAACAGCCCGACCACCGCGTCCCACGGGCTGATATGCACCATGTTCACGCACAGCAGCGCATCAGCACTCACGATCGGCCAATCGGGCGCTGCAGCGTCGAGCGCGATCGCCGGGCGCAGGTTGGCCAGCCGCGCTTCCGCCGCCCAGGCATCGACCGAGGCCAGCGCCTCGGCATCGCGATCGCTCGGCTGCCAGTCGAGCGCGGGAAAGCGGCGTGCCATGAACACCGCGTGCTCGCCGCTGCCGCTGGCGATCTCGAGCACGGTCCCGCTGGCGGGCAGCTCGCGCGCCAGCACTTCGGCCAGCGGCTGCGAATTGCGCGCGGTAGCGGGCGCGTGGCGTTTCAATTGACCTGCCTGTCGCGCCCTTCCCAGAACGGCGCACGCAATTCGCGGCGCAGGATCTTGCCGCTGGGGTTGCGAGGCATCGCATCGATCACCTCGACCGTCTTGGGGACCTTGAACCCGGCCAGCCGCTCGCGCGTGAAGGCGATGATGTCATCGGGATCGACCGTGGTCCCCGGCTTGGGCACCACGCAGGCCTTGACCGCTTCGCCCCAGGTTTCGTCGGGCACGCCGATCACCGCCACCTCGCTCACGGCCGGATGACCGTAGATCGCGCTTTCGACCTGCGCGGGATAGACGTTCTCGCCGCCCGAAATGATCATGTCCTTGATCCGGTCCTGGATATAGACGTAGCCGTCCTCGTCCATATAGGCGGCATCGCCGGTGTGCATCCAGCCGTCCTTCAGCGCACCGCGCGTGGCATCGGGCAGGTTCCAGTACCCGATCATGTTCGACGGGCTCTTGCAGATCAGTTCGCCCACTTCACCGCAGGGCAGTTCGCCGCCGTCCTCGCCGATCACCTTGAGCTCGGCACCCGGTACGGCCTTGCCCGCGCTGCGCATGCGCTGGTTGCCGTCGAGCGCGTGATCCTCGGGCGGGAGCATGGCAATGGTGCCGGTCGTCTCGGTCATGCCGTAGCATTGCAGGAAGCCTGCGCCGGGAATGGTCTGGACCGCCTCGCGCAGTAGGACGAGCGGGATCGGCGCGGCGCCATACATGACGTATTTGACCGCCGACATGTCGGTATCTTTCGCCCGCGGATGCTGCACCACCATTTGCAGCGCGGCGGGCACTATGAACAGCCGCGTGATGCCCTGTTCGAACGCATCGAGCACCCCGTCGGGAGTAAACTCGGCCTGCACGATGGCGCGGATGCCGGCAGCGATCGCCATGATCCCCAGCCCGGTCCCGCCGATATGCGCGCAGGGCATGCAGATGAGGATCGCCTCGTCCTCGTCCCAGCTCGACCACGGCTGCGCCGCTTCCTCGGCGGGCAGGCGCAGCGAGAACAGATTGGCGTTGGTCAGCACCGCGCCCTTGGGATTGCCCGTCGTGCCCGAGGTGTAGAGCTGCAGCACGGCATCGTCGGCGCCGGCAGCGGCGAAATCGCCCGGCTGGGCAGCGGCGATCTCGGCCCTGGCGGTCGGCGTGTCGACGATCGGCGGCGCGGCATCCATCTGGCCGCAAGCCTTGTCCGCCAGTTCGCCGAACCCCTCGTCGATGAACAGCAGCTTCGCGCCGGTGTCGCCGAGGATATAGGCGATTTCGGGAGCGGCGAGGCGCCAGCCGATCGGCACCATGACGATCCCCAGCCGCGCGGCCGAATAGAACAGTTCGAAATAGTGGCGCGCGTTCTTGCCCAGCCAGGCGATCCGGTCGCCTTTTTCCAGTCCGCGCGCGCGGAGCATCGCCACGACCTTGCGCGAACGATCCTCGAGCTCGGCAAAGGTCAGCGCGCTGCCTTCCTGCTCGAGCGCGACCTGATCGGGTTTTTCCTTCGCCCAGTGCCTGATGAGCTCATCGAAGGTGAGCTTTTCGTGTTCTGCCATAGATCCTCTCCGCTGTTTTCAGCAGTTGGGATCACCATGGCAGATGGGTTGCGTTGCGCAACCCGATTCGCCGCGCCCTATTGCCAGCGCCCGCCGGCCCGCGCCCGCCGCTCGCGGATGGCCAGCCACAGCAACAGTCCCAGCGGCCCCGCCATGAAGGTGGCGAACAGGATCGGCGCTTGGATCCAGCGCGAAAAGCCTTTCGCATCCGCATCGCGCGCGATCCACAATCCGGCGAACATGTCGAAAGCGAGATAGTGGATCCATCCGATCGTCGCCCCGCCATCGCTGGCGAAGATGCCGCGGACGCCTTCGATGCTGGTGAAATCGGCGGGCGCATCGCCGCCGCCCGCAGCGAGTGCGCCGGTCAGGATACCGATCAGTCCGGCGCTATAGGCCAGGCACAGCAGACCCACGCCGGCATAGAGCACCGCTGCGAGCAATGCGGGCCAGCGCGGCAAGAGGATAAGCCCCGCCCACATCACCATGGCGAGCAGGTTTGCCGTACCGAATACCGTTTCCCATGTCATCACAGTGCCTCACGTCCCAGTTGCGGCAGCGTCCGGGCGGCAGCCCGGATCGCGTCATTGTCGTGCACGAACCGGCCGCGCGCCGCGCGTTTGGCCAGCGCCAGCGCAGCCTGCGCGACGATCTCGGCCTTGATCCCGCGATACTGCCGCAGCCTGCCGTGCAATAGCAGATTTGCCAAGGGCGCAGCAGCGATCCCCAGCCGCTCGGCGGGCCGCCGGTCTTCCTCGGTACGCGTGCCGCGCAGCAGGCCGGGGCGCAGGATATCGAGGCGCGCGAAACCGACCTTCGCCAGTTCGCGCTCGGTCTCGCCCTTCACGCGGAGGTAGAAGGCCCGGGCGTGCGGATCGGCGCCGACCGAACTGACATGGACGAAACGTTCGACCCCGAGGCGCTGCGCGGTCCGCGCGGTGTCCAGCACCAGATCGCGATCGACCGCGCGAAACGCGGCCTCGTCGGCACCGGCCTTCTTCCACGTCGTGCCCAGCGCGCAAATGATCGCGGTCGGCCTGACCGCTTCGATCACGTCGCCCCAATTGGCAGGATCGGCGACGAACAGTTCCATCCGGATACCGCGCGGCAATTGCGCCTCGCGCCGGGCAATCCCGGTCAGGCGCACATCCTCGCGCCCCACGCATTGCGCCATCACCCCCGCCCCGATCAGGCCGGTGGCCCCGATGAGGCCGATCCGCACCGCGTCAGACATTGCTGAGCCCTTCGGGCATGCTGCCATAGATGCGGGCGCATTGGGTGATGGCGAAGCGATCGGTCATCCCGGCGATGAAATCGGCGATATGGCGGCTGCGCTGCGGTTCGCTTTCGGGCAGGCTCACACGCCATTCATCGGGCATGGTGGCCGGATCCCGGTGGTAGGCGGCGAACAGGCGCGAGATGACGTCATGCGCGCGCCGGGCCGTTTCCATCTGTTCCTCGTGGTAATACAGCCGGTCGTACATGAAGCGCTTGAGCACGCGTTCATGCTCGCGCATCGCGGGCGAGAAAGCCGCCAGCTGGCGCCCTGCCGCGCGGACTTCGGCGGCGCTGCCGACGCCCTTCACCTGCTCGCGCGTATGCATCAGCAGGTCGGTGACCATCAGCCCGATCTGCGTGCGCACCAGTTCGCGCAGTTGCCGGTCGCGCGGGGCGTGGGGAAAGCGTTTCTCGACCGCGCGCCACTGGTCGGCCAGCCAGTCGAGCGCGAGCAGGTCGTCGAGATCGAGGAAGCCCGCGCGCAGGCCATCGTCGATATCGTGATTGTCATAGGCGATATCGTCGGCGATCGCAGCGACCTGCGCCTCGAGCGAGGGCCAGGTCGACAGCTCGAGCGGGAAAGCCCGGTCGATTTCTTCCAGGGCCCAGCCCGGCGCGGACACCGGCCCATTGTGCTTGGCCAGACCCTCAAGCGTTTCCCAGGTCAGATTGAGCCCGTCGTGGTCGCAATAGGGGCTTTCCAGCCGCGCCAGCGTGCGCAGGCCGTGGGCATTGTGATCGTAACCGCCCGCGCCGACCATCGCTTCCTCGAGCGCGGTCTCTCCGGCATGGCCGAAGGGCGGGTGCCCGATGTCGTGCCCCAGGCAGATCGCCTCGGTGAGGTCTTCGTCCAGGCCCAGCTCGCGCGCCAGCACGCGGCCGATCTGCGCGACCTCGATGCTGTGAGTCAGCCGCGTGCGGTAGTGGTCGCCATCGGGCGCGATGAACACCTGCGTCTTCGAGCGCAGGCGGCGGAAGGCGATCGAATGAACGATCCGGTCGCGGTCGCGCTGGAATTCGCTGCGCGGCCCGCGCGTCCCTTCGCGTTCCTCGGGGAATTCACGGCCGCGGCTGGCGGCGGGATCGGAAGCGTAGGAAGCTCTGTGCATGCGCGCAGAGGCTTAGGTGTTCGCCCGCGGGGCGACAACGTGAACGAAATGCGAACCCGCGGGGTTTTCGGCAGAATGTGCGCGCGCGGAGCCGGGGCCCCGCGCGGGCGCTGTCAGCCGAGGATCCAGTCGGCCGCGGCGCGGCAGTGGATATCGGTGGAATCGTACACCGGCAGGACATTGGCATCGGTATCGACCACCAGTTCCAGCTCGGTACAGGCCAGCACGATCGCCTGGGCCCCCTGCTTTTCCTTCATGGTGATGACCGTCTTGAGCGCGCGTTCGGCATCGCGAGTGACGCGGCCCAGCATCAATTCCTTGTAGATGATCCCGTCGACCAGTTCGACATCGCCCGGATCGGGGGGCAGCAGGTCGACCCCGTGCCCGACGAGCCGCTGGCGATAGAAGCTTTCGGTCATCACGAAGCGCGTGCCGAGCAGCGCCGCGCTCCTGCAGTCAGCGTCTTCCATCGCCTGCCCCACCGCATCGGCGATATGCAGCACCGGGATCGACACGCCTTCGGTCAGCCGGTCGTACACCTTGTGCATGGCATTGGCAGCAACGACGAGCGCTTCGGCCCCGGCGCTTTCCAGCCGGCGTCCGGATTCGATCAGCGTCGCCGCGATCGCATCCCAGTCGTCGGCATTTTTCGCCGCCGCAATGAGTGCGTAATCAAGGCTTTCGATCAGCAGCGGCGGACTGGCCATCGGCGCCGACCGCTTCTGCACGAACTTGTTGATGCGTTCGTAATAGGCGCGGGTCGAGATCCAGCTCATACCCCCGATAATGCCGAGCTTGCGCAAGCGTCTGTCCCTTTTTCACCCTGATAACCAGCGACCGCGGTTGGCCCGCGTATCGAGGGCTTACAACGGGCGGGTCATACGCCGGTTCCGTCTTGCGGCGTATCTCGCGAAGACAGCGTCCGGGCAAGCCATTGTTGCAGATCGGCAGCGCTGCGCTCGGGGGCTTCTTCCATCGGCAGGTGGCCGATCCCGGGATAGGCGGCCAGCGTCGCATCGGGCAGGTGATCCATGTACCAGCCCGCCGCTTCGTAGGGGATCAGCTTGTCCTCTTCGCCCCACATGACCAGCGTCGGCACATCGGTTTGGGCAACCTGCTCGGCCGAGAAGGCGCTGCGCGGGGTCGAGAAACGCGCGCGCGTGGCATCGCGGTTGCCGGGGTAGCGCGCCAGTTCCCAATAGCGGTCGACCGCTTCACCGGTGACGATCTTCTGGTTGGAGACGCTTTGCGACAGGCTGCGTTCGACCAGCGAGCGCGGCAGGACCTGGCTCATCACGCTGCCCACGCCGGGCATTGCAGCCAGCTTGAAGGCGATATTGCCATCGGCATCGCGCTCGATCGGGGCCCCGCTGGCATCGACGAGGACGAGCCCGTCGAGCCGCTCCGGACTGGCGATGGCATATTGCATGGCGATCGCACCGCCCATCGAATTGCCCGCAAGCACGAACCGCTCGACCCCCAGCGCATCGACGACCGCATCGATATCGCCGGCAAAGGCTTCGATGCTGTAGTCGGCATCGGCAGCGGGGCCGGTCAGCCCGTGACCGCGCTGGTCGAACCGGACCACGCGGTAATCCGCGCTCAGCGCATCGGTCCATGCCTGCCACGTATGCAGATCGGCGTTGGATCCGTGCAGCAGTACGATAGCGGGTGCATCGCGCGGGCCTTCGTCGCGGACATGGACCTGCCGGCCATCCCCGACCGCGAGCATGCGCGACGGGGCGGCCCCGTATTTCGCCTGCATTTCGGCCGGGTCGGTGTCGGGCACCCGCAGGATGAAGAACGCGGCCAGAAGGACGAGCGCCAGAGCGCCCAGAATGCGCCAGAACCATTTCACGGTGCCATCTCCTCGATCCAGCGGCGCACGATGGTGAGCCCGTCTTCATCAACCGTCGCCTTGCCCAGTTCGGGCATTGCCACGCCGGGTTCGGGGCTGGCCATGCGGTAGGTGAGGATCGACGCGCCGGGCGATCCGGGCACGATATCGAACAGGTGTCCGCCCGCCCCGCGCCCTGCCGCCACGGGGCGCTTGCCGATCCCCAGCGCTTCGGGTGCCTGCTGCTCCCACCTCAGGTCGAGCCCGCTGTTCGAGGCGGTCGCGCCGGGCTGGTGGCAATGCGCGCAGTTCACGTCGAGATAGGCGCGCGCAGCGGCGGTCAGCGGCGCGCTTTCACGCTCCTCCCACAGCGGCAACTGGTCGGCATCCTGCGGCATGGTATCGAGGTGCCCGGCCGTGACCATCCGGCTCAACCAGGCGTGCGACAGATTACGCGCTTTGGGACCGATGGGGACCACTTCACCGCTCAGCCCGTGGCATTCCTTGCACTGGTTCTTGTTGGGGACGCGGTAACTGATCGCCTGCCCTGCCGGGGTGGTCAGGGCGATCCGCGCACCCACGACCGCCAGCTGCGCATCGGTCTGCGCCTCGTTCCACAGATAGGGCAGCGCCAGCCAGCCGTCGGCGCGGTGCAGCAGCACGCGTGTTTCGATCAGCCGCCGTTTGCTGCCCTCGCCGAAGGCAAAGGTCTTGATCAGCGCCGTACCCACCGGCAGGTCGAGCAGGCCTTCACCCTGCGCGCCGAACTGCGTGCCCGCTGCGCGGTAGACAAACCGCAGTTTCTCAGCGCCATCGGAATAGAGCGGCGTGTTCAGGCGATATGGATGGACCCCGGCCACGGGCAACTGCGCGCCTGCGTCGTCGAAGAACCCGTAGTCCGACAGCAGCCGCGGCATGCCATCGCCCATGATCGCGGCATCGTTGACGGCTGCCTGCTGCGGCGGGGCCGCCCGCGCGATCATCGCGCCCGAGAGCGCTGCGACCGCACAGGCAAGCCATCCGAAGGATTTCATCCGCCAAGCCTTTGTTCGAGCGCTGCGGGCGCACCGATGCCGCTCCGGTCGAATGGCTGGCCGGGCGTGCCCACGGCCAGCGGACCGGGCTGCGCCGCGCCGAGGCCCTTGCCCGCTTCGGTCAGGTTGAGGTTCCAGCCCGCGGTCCCTTCGACCGCCGAAAGCGAACCGAGGCCATCCCACAGCACCGGCGGCAGTTCGCCGCCGAAGGCCGCCAGCAGCATGTCCGCACCTTCGAGCTGCGGATCGTAGCCGCCGCCGTCATAACGGTTTTCGCCCACCACCACCTCGCGCGGCAGCGGATTGTACCGCTCGTCCTCGAACTCCTGCGTGTAGGCGATGACCATGATCGGCGCGGTCGGATTGCGCGACAGGATGTTGTCTTCGATCAGCACCTTGTCGTTGGCCATCACCATGATCCCGGTGCCGCGCCGCACGCCCGCGACGATATTGCCCGGCGGCGCGAAATTGGGCGTGTCGTTGGCGATCACCAGATTGTTCGCGATGATTACATTGCCTCCGCCCATCACCGGCAGATTGGGCAGGTCGAACACCAGGATCCCGCCGGTGTTGCGCGTGGCGACATTGTGTTCGACCAGCGCGTTGCGGCTGTTCTCGATCTCGATCCCGGCGACATTGGCCTCGGCAATCGAATTGCGCACGGTGATGTTGTGCGACTGGCCGACATAGATGCCCGCATCGGATGCGCCGGTGACCTTGACGCCGTCGACCAGCACGCCGTCGCTTTCGACCGGATAGACGCCATAGGCGCCGTTCTCGGGATGCGGACCGCGCGTCCAGGTCACGCGGATGCGGTGATAGACGATATTGTCCGCACCCTTGGATTTCACCCCGTCGCCCTTCGGGTTCTCGAGCGCGAAATCGCGCAGCGTCACGCCGTCGCTGGTCACCAGCAGCCCTTCGCCCGCGCCCTGTTGCGTGGTGAAGTCGAGCACGGTGCCATCCATTCCCGCGCCGCGCACGGTCACATCGTCGACATCGAGGCTGAGACCGTCGGTCAGCGTATAGCGGCCTGCCGCCAATACGATCTCGTCACCCGGTTCGGCGAGGATCAGCGCTTCCTGCAGGGCCTCCTGCGCGCCTTCCCCCGGCACGATAGAATGCGTGGCGGCAATGGCCGGCGCCGCGCCTGCAAGCAGCGCGGCGGCGATCGACAGTCTGATGGTCATGAGTCTCTCCCTTGCAACCCATTGTGCCGCAAGGGACGGCGATTGCAAGCGGGTGCGGTTCAACCCCGCGCGAAGGCGCAGACCGCGGCGGAACTCGCGGCAACCTCGAGCACTTCGCCATCGTCCACGCGCCGGACGCGTTCGAGGAATTCGGCAATGCTCAGCGGTATGGCGCGTTCGCCTTCCTGCGCCTGCAGGTTTTCCAGCTTGCGCAGCTGGAGCACCGACAGCCGCTGCGCCATGCGCTCGGCCATGCACCCGGCCATCGGCTGCGGCAGG